>SKEQ01000281.1_pt1 | contig 48328 bp, 45 predicted proteins | sample 4826751 | NCBI WGS metagenome assembly SKEQ01 (sample SAMN11008805, study PRJNA524170) | human gut metagenome | biome: Human fecal sample; material: Feces; isolation source: fecal sample from pouch patient p44 | host: Homo sapiens | place: Israel: Tel-Aviv | collected 2013-07-11
CATCTGATAAGAGATACCTTTCCCTGTAATCTCGCAAGTACACATTATTCCGCCATATCGTCCAAATATCGATTCATAATTCATAGCCGTATTCATGTACATCATCTCAAACAACTTCATACAATTTCTCGACACTTTTTGTATCAAGTTCTAAAGGAAATCCCAGATAATGTAATCGTTCTGTTTCTTCGTATGGATATGCCGTTGCTTTGCCATATCGGATTTATCTGTAATTATTTTTTAGATTATTTTCCACTCACACCCTGTATTTTCCCCCTCCATCTTTTGTATATGTGAAAGGGTTCGTAGACACAGAGGAACATCTCACAGATGACAGCGAACGCTTCCATACAAAAATGAGATTCGAGCTCGCAGGAAGACATACGAAATGCGGCTATAAATTTGGGAAATGGTACAGTATGATCTGGATGGACAAGGTGATCTGCGAAAAATTCGATACACCGGATGCATTTATTCCATTTGGACGCTTGGAGAGGGGATATAATTTTGAAACTACGAATAAGTGAACTCAGAAAAAAAGATTATAATCAGGCAATTCAATTTGCCATCAAAGGAATGCACCTTGATTGGTATATGGACAACCAATTCATCCTGAATCTGTACGGCAGATATTTTTGGTATTTGGAAATGGGCCGGGCAACACAGATCTTTGCCGTATATGCCGGCGACGTATTTGCCGGTGTTCTTTTGGCCCAAATCAATGGAGAATCCCCAAAATACCACTCCTTCTGGAGAAATCTTTACGTGAAATTTTTTGATGTCCTTCAGCACCTTGTTGCCGGTAAAGGTGTTGATTCTTATGACGACGCCAACAAGGCGATGTTCAAAAACTACTGTGAAAGCAACACACCAGACGGCGAGATCATATTTCTTGCAGCAAATCCTGACGTAAAAATAAAAGGAATCGGCACTTTACTTCTGAACGAATTGGAGAAGCGGGAAAACGGAAAAGAAATCCATCTCTACACAGACAATGCCTGCACCTATCAGTTTTATGAACATCGTGGCTTTGAACGCGTCGGTGAAAAAGATGTCGTACTGAAACTGGGGAAAAAGAATGTTGCATTGACCTGCCTGCTCTACCGCAAAAGGCTGGGAGAATGACAGCGGGTTTGCTTTTGAGTTCTACGGAACCGAAGCAAAAAACTTTCTATTTCCCATAGTCTTCAATTGGTTTTTCCTCTCCTAAATATTTAAATGGCAAAAATAACTCTTTTAAAGATTCAGATTTTGACCAATCAACTTTAGAAATGAAAATTCCAAAAGATCTCATTGCATTTTTAGGATCTCGAACACTAAAAAAAGTTCCTACCGTAGCTTTATTCGCTTTATTTATTTGATTCAATTCAGGTACCAGTTCTCCTTTTAAAGATTCAATGAACTGTACCACTTCTTGAATTAAATTTGTTTCTTCCGGAATATCATTCAGTGCATCAATTATTACTCTTTCCAGCGCTCCTTTTTCATTTGGCGGAATGACTAAAAGGTATGTATTTATATTCTTCGACTGCCCAAATGAATCTTCAATAACATTATTCTTCCACTTCCCGCCCTTAACGGATATCTGTCCAAGAGATTTGTTTATGATACATCTAACTTCTGCATATGATGATTCATCTCTGTCTGTAACAACCACCAACGAAGATATATCTTGCTCGACAATTATACTATTTACACGATGCTTTTCAACAAAATGTGCAAATTTACCATTACCACCCACGCCACATAAAATAAGCTGATTGTCATTTTTCGATAGGCTCTCAATGTGTTCATGAACATCAAGCGAAGCTATTCCAAGTTTATTACTTTTTTCATGCTTCCAGCCATACACATTTTGCAAATAATAACTTATCAGTTGTACATCCGACATGCCCTCTACAAGTATTAATTCTGTCATCATAGGCGCACCTCGAACTCAAATACTTTTCGGTTTTCGTATACATATTTACCCGTAACATTTCGAGCAATTATGTTACTCCCATCATTTCCCTTGATCTTTTTCAATGTAATAACCTTTATCGGATCATGATTGCCGTTATTCTCGTCATAATTTCCATATCTTAATATTGCATCAATTGCTTCGATGCTATGTGTTGCAATAAATAATTGAACGTTCAGCTTACTTGCCAACGCAAATACCACAGGAAACAATATATCATAATATTTTTTATGGAGTCCTGTTTCTATCTCATCAATCAATAATATTGAATCCGTAGCATCAAATAGTTTATTAAGAATATACAATATTTTTTTAATGCCGTCACCATAAACAGAAAAAGGCATATTTACACCATCCTTTGTAACAACAGTCTCCAAATATGTCCCATCATCTGCTTTTGTATAGCAAACATCTGTAATAGAATCATCAAATTGCTTTAAAATATCGATTGCGAGCTTCTTGTACTCCGGATTACCTACAATATTCTTCAGCAAATCATAGCGCAAGTGTCCAAAAGATGGGATATAATAAACTTCCTTTTTTACAACAAGTCCTGGAATTCCATTATCCAAAGATGTGCAACATATTTCTTTTTCTACTGGCTTCCTACCTGCTTGCGTTATAATACTTCCTGTAAATATTTTAGCTGATTCAGGAACAAAATCTTTTTTATACTGCGTTTTCTGACGTGCCGACATTGTCGATAACTGAAGCGCATCCTCACCCGAAACGCTTCTTTCACGTCCCCTCACCTCGAACTCAAGCAATCCATTATCACTTTGCGCATAAATATCAAATTCCAATTGCTGTTTGTTCTGTTCTTTATTAAACATATTAATAAAAGAGGTATAAAAACTATTATTATTGGTATTGAGCACTGTTCTTTGGTTAAGGACATTCTTAATGGAACTTAACTGTGATTTAGCAAACAACAATTGTATTGCTTCTAAAAATGTTGTTTTTCCGCTATTATTATCGCCTACTATGAGATTGATATTAGAAAAATCTGAAACGGTTAATTTTCGAATAGCTCTAAATTGATTTATTTCAATCGATTTAATAAATGCCATTATTGATCATCTCCTTCAAAGCTCTCAAAACTTATAACTAGTCTTGTGTGCGTAGCATTCGCAATCTTTTGCAACGTTTCTATTCTGGGAACGACTTTACCATTTTGTATTTTGCTGATGTTAGATTGTGACATATTTGTAATCCGACACAAATCTTCCTGTGTAAAATTATTCTCATCTAAAACTCTTTGAATTTCCTCTATTACTCCATTTAATACATCATGCAAAGTATTCTTTGATGTATCAATCGTTTTTTCTTTTGATTCAGAAATTGGTTTTTTTAAATTGTTTATCTGTTCAAATATAGAACTCATATCTTGATCATTCATAGCACTAGCCTCCCTTCATGTTAAGTATAACATATTTTGAGCAAAATATTCATCAAATTGCTATTCATAACATATTCACATTTTACTATTACTATATTGTTACAAATAACATATTTTCTAATTTTTTGCAATAAAATTGTTATTTATAACATATTTTTCACAAATCATCAAAAGGTATATCTAGTAGCAAAGGTCCACTGGACCTTTCAGTCGTATGCATGGCAAAAACAAAGAGAGCGTCACCTCAATGACACTCCCTTTTGTATTCTTACAAATTATTTTGTTTCAACTTTTGATTAATTCAAAGAACCTCTTTGTCTCTTTCTTCGAATCACGACAGCTCCAACTACCACCACGATACTCATGATCAAAAGAGCCATCCAAAGTATACCATTATTCTGGTCGCCCGTTCGTACTGTTTTGTCTGTTTTCTGAGTATTCGTTGTTGTATTGGCATTCACATTTTCATCCGGTGTAATGTTTTCTTCCGGCTTGTTACCGCCATCATTACCACCATTATTATTATTGTTATTATTATCGCCATTATTACTGTCATCATTATCGTCTGTACTTACCTGTTCAAACTTTGCAGTATAGACATGAGCTCCTATTCCTACCGTATCTACCGAAACCGTATAGGATGCATTTTCAGATACCATTTTCTCTTCAGCATCATACCATCCAACGAATTTGTAACCGGCAGCTACTTCAGCTTTTATCGTAGTCTCTTCATCACTTGCAAAAGCTCCCTCGCCAGACAATGTTCCACCTTCAACAGGATCCGCATTCAGTGTTACTGTGTATGCCATAATCTTCATGCCAACAACGGCCTTCTTCAAAGCATCATATGCATCCTTCAACGCTTTTTCGGAATCCTGATCTGTGAATTTCTTTGCATCAGCAAGTGCATCTTCTAAATTCTTAACAGTCGCTGTTGTATAATTGTGCTGATAAATATTCTGTTCAAAATTGCTTTCCACGCTTGCAATCAGTGACTGGAGCGAGCAATAAGCATCCTTTACCAGAACCATTGCAGAAATGGCAGGTACCTCAACGGTTCCGGATATCGCATCACTAAGCGGAGTTGTGCCAGCGTTCGTAGCATTGATGTATACTCTCCAAGATCCTTCCGGAAGATCGACTGTTTTCGCATCATTATTTGCATTGAAGATCAGGAAGATGCTCTCTGCTTCATTCTCAAGACCATCTTCACCCACAGACTGATTAACGCCTCCATCGATTCGGAACGAAACAAGACGATTTTCTGTATTTATTTCCACAACCTTGCTTCCTACTCCCGCAGATGTTGACAAACTTAATGCAGGGTGTGCCTTACGGAATGCGATCAGTCCCTGATAGTACTCAGAGTTTTTGGCATAGGTCTCATTCCGCAATTTATCCCATTTGATAGAGTTCACTGCATCAGATGCATTGTAACTGTTTTCACAGCGACTGTCGTCTGCTTCTATTTTTTCACGGAGCATCTCCTCACCGGCATGGATAAACGGAATACCCTGAGAAGTCATGTAAATAGATGCCGCAAGATTGTTCATCTTGATGATATCAGGTGTAACACCACTCGCACCTGTTGACTTAACCAATTTATCAACCAATGTATAATTGTCATGGCAGGATGCGTACTGCACTACCTGAGACGGATTGTTTGTCCACCATGGTTTTGCCATGAAATTGTTTACAAGGTCATTTTCCATGTTTTCATAGTCTGCCCCCGATACGAAACCAAGAGAATTTCCATTATTGCCACCCAACAGGTTACGCATACTGTCAGAGAAATAAGCAAATCCCGGAGTTTTAGAAGCATTTCCCTGTTTCGCCATCTCTGTTCCCGGTTCTTTGTTGGTCCAATCCATATCCCAACCTTCACCGTAGAAAATGATGTCCGGACGAATCTTATGTACTTCTGTTACAATCTTATTGATCGTCTCTGTATCAAGCAGACCTACCAGGTCAAAACGGAAACCGTCGAGGTGATATTCTTCTGCCCAGTAGACGACAGAGTCTACGATAAACTTGCGAACCATTGCACGCTCAGAAGCAGTATCATTGCCACAACCGGAAGCATTTGAATTCACGCGAGAGAAATATCCCGGCACAATCTGGTTGAAACTAAATTCATCCGCATTGTATACATGGTTATATACCACATCCATGATCACACCGATATTGTTCTTATGAAGAGTATCGACCATCTCTTTCATCTCTTTCACGCGAACCTCTCCGTTGTAAGGGTCTGTTGAATAAGATCCTTCCGGCGTATTGTAATTGACTGGGTCATATCCCCAGTTAAAGGTGTCACATTTGGTCTCGTCTACAGAACCATAATCATAGATTGGCAGCAAATGCAGATGCGTAAATCCCATCTCTTTCATATAATCCAGACCTGTAGAAGGATTTCCTTTCACACCATTTACTGTGGTTCCTTCCTCTGTCAGAGCCATGAATTTGCCCTGCCATTTATCCTTTACACCGGAGCTGTCATCAATAGAAAAGTCACGGACATGAAGCTCGTAAATAGTAGCATCCGTATAAGATTCCGGCTGATCTTCAATCTCATTCCATCCGCTCTTCGGATTTGTTGAGTTCAGATCGATGACCATACCACGCTTACCGTTGACACCAGTTGTGCGGGCATAAGGGTCAACAGCCTCGATCGTCTTACCATTGACTGTAACTTTATAGGTGTAATATTTACCTTTCAAATCTCCATTAACCGTTACTGTCCATACACCTTTATCGTCTTTGGTGCCGCCAGACATAGTATATGTGCCCAGTTCTTCTGCACCTTTCTCATCATCACTTCCGGTAGCATATAGCTGAACCTTAACCGCTTTTGCAGTTGGTGCCCACACTTTAAAGGTAGTGCTTTCTTCACTATATGTTGCGCCCAAATCATCACCGGTATAAGTGTACTCTGCTTCGAATTTGTCGGAAGCATACATATTGTCACAGTTGATACTATATCCATAGTGTTTCGTATCTTCCGTCAACTGAACCTTAGTGTCAGATAAATCTTTCAGATCTAAAGATTCATTTAAGGTCAATACGTAGCTGCCTTCATTTTCTTCAATTTTCAAAACTTCAATCTCCGAATTTCCTGCACCCACAAGTTTAAGACCTGCTTCCGGATTACTCAATGGCTTCAGTGTCTTTACGGAAACAGTAGCCTTATCATAATCATACTGCGCCTCCGTAATCTTATTACACGCAACAATATCATTCCCAAATGTCAGACTTTTGGAAACGTTTCCACTTCTGCCGTTAGTCCCCTCCGAATTAAGATACACATTTACGGTACCGGAAACGATATCCAACAGATCAACAGTTTGTTCCTCTTCCTGCTGCATCCATTCCCTGCTGGCTGTGCTGAGACGAGTCTTAATCTTTAGAGACCGAGTCTCTCGACCATTGACTGTCATTGTGAGTTTAGCACCGTCATCCGTATACTCTTCAAAGTCTTTACGGGTTGCACTCGCATTATTTACACTCACAGAAGCATTCCATACACCTGTGTCATCGCCATCCACATTTGGTACAGTATACTGTCCATCCGCTCTTGTGTAGTAAATGTTGACCGTAATCTCATTCTCATCTACTGCGCTAGGATTCGAAACAGTGAAAGCGCTGTTACCATCCGCCATCAGACTGTTACAAGGATCTGTAATCCATTCATTCCCATTTACAAAAAACTTATACTGGTGAATACCACAAGACAGACTTGAAACTTTACATGACCAGACTCCGGCAGAAGCATTTTTAGTCATTTGATAAACAGTGCCACCTTTCCAGTCATTAAAGTCACCTTTTACTTCGACAGATGTCGCACTTGTATTTTTATAATAGAATGTAACGGAGTTATCCGCATTGATTACAGGACTGGAAGTAATATCACTGATTTCAATTTTTTCCGATGAAATCGTTGCATTATACTTGCCGTCTGACATTGCTGTAAGTTCCACCCAAACTTCAGCCTTCTTATCAGCATTATTAAAATATGTATTATAAGGTAAGTTCAAATCTATTGTTTGTTCACTACCTTCACCACTGCCATTATTCAGAATAAAATTGAATCCATTATGCTTTGGATCTTTAAAAGAAATGGTTTCGCTATAATATCCGTCTGCATCTTTGGACAACTTCGTGCCCGGGTATGAGCCAGAATACAAGTCATTCTCCGCACCATTATTCACCCAAGTATACAGATTCACAGCCTTCCATGAATGGTTCTTTACAAAATGGATCGTTGCTGTGTATGTTGCAGTATCATCTCCTTCGCTGCCCGACCCCCCTGGATTTGATGTAATCTTAGACCAAGTACCGCCTCCATTGTCCCATGTTCCTTCTGCTATTGCATAGCAGTTATCGCCATTTGTTGGTACTGTAAGGTCTGCTGTCTGATTCCACTTATTACTCCAGTTATTATCCGTTTCACTCGGATTCATACGACAGAAAATAATATTCGAATATCCTTCCGGAACAACACCCTCGTAAATTCCGTCACTATCCGAATCAGACATACTTATCCAACCATTGCTACTCCCCTGAGAATAGTACAATGCAAACCGGGCATTGGCTTCCTTCCAATTGTCATTCGGCTGCAAATAAAGTGTTGTTCCGGTTCCTGCCGCCTCGACCTCGTACTTCGGCGTAAACGGTAACGTCGTTAACACCATCGCCAAGATCAGCAGAAGGCTTCCAATACGCTTCATCAACGCCTTGCCCCATAACCTCTCTTTCTTGTTCATCACAAAATTTTCCTTTCTTTTCTAGATATTGTTATTTAATTATCTACCAAACATTGTGGCACGTCACAATGCTTTATTGAATATATCATATTTCCAACATATACGTCAACGGCATATCATCATTCTGACGAAAATCTTTTAACAATAACATATCCGACACAAAAAAATGCCAGCAGTTAGGCCTGCTGGCAGAAATATTTTTAGTCTATTTTTTCTTAGGAAAAGACACATGCCACACAGGAGATGTGCCTCTTTGATTTTAATATAATTTTGCGCCTGCCGGGATATGGTTGTCTACCATCAGAAGGTGAAGTTTCTCTTCTCCCTCTTCCTCGTGAATTGCTGAAAGCAGCATACCACAAGACTCAATTCCCATCATTGCTCTCGGAGGCAGGTTTGTGATCGCGATCAATGTCTTGCCAACGAGCTCTTCCGGCTCATAAAAGCTATGAATTCCGCTTAAGATTGTTCTGTCTGTGCCAGTTCCGTCATCCAGTGTGAACTGAAGAAGCTTTTTGCTCTTCGGTACTGCAACACACTCTTTTACTTTTACTGCACGGAAATCAGATTTGCTGAATGTATCGAAATCTACTTCGTCTTCAAACAAAGGCTCTACCTTTACGTTAGAGAAATCAATTTTCTCTGCCATATCAGATGTAGCAACAAATGTATCAACAGCTTTTGCCTGTGCCGCATTGTTTGCTTCATTCTTAGCCGCACCCTGACTCTTCATTGTCGGGAAGAGCAATACGTCACGGATTGCTGCCTCATCACAGAGAAGCATACACATTCTGTCGATACCAAAACCGATACCACCTGTCGGAGGCATACCGATCTCAAGTGCATTCAAGAAATCTTCGTCTGTTGTGTTCGCCTCTTCGTCTCCCTGTGCAAGAAGCTCCTCCTGTGCTTTAAAACGCTCTCTCTGATCGATCGGGTCATTTAACTCAGAATATGCATTTGCCATTTCCCATCCATTCATGAAGAACTCAAAACGCTCTACATACTCCGGATTCTCCGGTTTCTTCTTCGTGAGCGGAGAAATCTCGATCGGATGATCTGTTACAAATGTAGGCTGGATCAAATGCTCTTCTGCAAACTCTTCGAAGAACAGGCTTAAGATATCGCCCTTTTTATGTCTCTCTTCATACTCCACATGGTGTTCCTTGGCAAGCTCTCTTGCTTCTTTCAATGTCTTAACCTCATTCCAGTCAACACCTGCATATTTCTTAACGGCATCTACCATTGTAATTCTTTCAAATGGTTTGCCAAGATCCATTTCCACACCATTGTATGTGATGGTTGTTGTTCCGAGAACTTCCTGTGCTACATGACGATACAGGTTCTCTGTCAGATCCATCATTCCGTTATAATCTGTGTACGCCTGATAAAGCTCCATCAGTGTAAATTCAGGATTGTGTCTTGTGTCCAGTCCTTCATTACGGAACACACGTCCAATCTCGTATACTTTCTCAATACCGCCGACAATCAGTCTCTTAAGATACAATTCCAGAGAAATACGAAGCTTAAAGTCTTCGCCTAACGCATTAAAATGTGTCTCAAACGGTCTTGCAGCTGCTCCTCCGGCGTTATTTACCAGCATAGGAGTCTCAACCTCCAAGAATCCCTGTCCGTCCAGATATCTTCTGATAGAACTTAAAATCTTGGAACGTTTGATAAATGTACTTCTCGCATCCATATTCATGATGAGATCTACATATCTCTGACGGTAACGCATATCTGTATTGGTCAGCCCATGATATTTCTCAGGAAGAATCTGCAGACTCTTGGAAAGAAGTGTTACAGCAGATGCGTGGATGGAAATCTCTCCGGTCTTTGTCTTAAATACTTCACCTTCCAGACCGACAATATCTCCGATATCCAGTTTTTTGAAATCTTTATATTCTTCCTCTCCGATGCTGTCTCTTGCAACATAAGACTGGATATTTCCACTCTGATCAAGGATATTACAGAAGGAAGCTTTTCCCATCACACGTTTCTGCATAACACGTCCTGCAAGCTTTACGTGTTTTCCTTCCATTTCCTCATAATTATCTTTTACGTCCTGTGCGTGACAGGTTACATCATATTTCGTAATCTCGAAAGGATTTTTTCCGTTGCTCTGTAAATCCGCAAGTTTCTCACGGCGCACCTTTCTCAACTGATTAACATCCTGTTCCTGTACGTTTTTCTGCTGTTCGCCCATTTTTATCTCCTTTCCCTTTCAGATACATTTCTTATTGAGAACGGCTGATGTCTAACACCTTATATTCCATTACTCCGGCCTGCGTCTCAACCTCTACTACGTCGCCAACTGATTTACCGATCAATGCCTGTCCTACCGGAGACTCGTTGGAAATTTTGCCTTCCAGACTGTTCGCCTCTGTAGATCCGACAATCTTGAATTCCATCTCTTCGTCAAATGTAATGTCAAACACTTTTACTGTACATCCTACATTGATCTTATCAAAATCAACTTCATCCTCTACAACAACTTCCGCGTTTTTAAGGATTCCTTCCAGTTCTTCGATTCTGGCTTCAATATCTCTCTGCTCATCTTTTGCTGCATCGTACTCTGCATTCTCTGACAAGTCTCCCTGCTCTCTGGCTTCTTTGATCTTGCCTGCTACTTCTTTTCTTTTTACAACTTTCAGATTCTCAAGTTCATCTTCCAGTGCTTTCAATCCTGCATAAGTAAGTAATCTCTTCTTTGCTACCATTTGCTTATCTGCTCCTTTTTTTCTACTTTCTTTCTCTATCTGAAGCGTGTAGCGCCAGTGTATACTGACGCTAAAATACGCCGAATACACCTACTTTCACAATTTCATTATTATACATAACAAGGCGCTCTCTGTCAACCTGTTTTTCCACTTTAGATGCTGAATCCGCGCGGAAAAAGCCTTGTCTTACACACTGCTTCATTATATGTAAAACAAGGCTTTTTTATTACCTGCGCATTAATTGATTTTTTCATGCAATAGTTCTTCTAATTCTGCATAAGATTCTACTCGATTAATCTCATCCCGCAGCTTGGAAGACCCCTTCATTCCTTTTGTATACCATGCCACATGCTTACGCATTTCACGGATACCGATATAATCTCCTTTATACTCCATCAAAAGATTTGCATGACGAAGCATTGTCTCGCGAATGGTCTTTGCATCCGGCCGCTTAGGAAGCACTCCGGTCTTCTCGTATTCGAGAAGCTCTGCGAAGATCCACGGATTCCCCTGAGCGCCTCTGCCGATCATCACTCCGTCACAGCCCGTCTCCTGCCGCATTTTCACAGCAAGTTCACCGCTTGTCACATCTCCGTTTCCAATCACCGGAATCGAGACCGCTTCTTTTACTTTGCGGATAATCTCCCAGTCTGCTTTTCCCGAATAATACTGCTCTCTCGTGCGCCCGTGGACAGCGACTGCCGCACCGCCTGCATCTTCAATGATCTTCGCAATTTCCACCGCATTTACCGACTCATCATTAAAACCCTTACGAATCTTTACCGTTACCGGCTTCTTCGTTGCCTTGGCTGTCTTAGATACAATCTCATACACCCGTTTCGGATCGTTCATAAGGGCAGAACCTTCGCCATTTTTCACAATTTTCGGCACCGGGCATCCCATATTAATATCCAGCACTTGAAAAGGAAGCGGCTCGATTTCTTTCGCAATCTCGCTGATCACATCCGGCTCCGAGCCGAAGAGCTGCAGCGAAACCGGATACTCCTCCGGATGAATCTTTAGAAGCGCCTTCGTATTTTTATTTTTATATAGCAGCGCCTTAGCGCTGATCATCTCCATACAGAGAAGCCCTGCTCCTTGTTCCTTACAGAGCAGGCGGAACGGAAGATCCGTCACTCCCGCCATCGGCGCAAGAATGTACGGGTTGTCAAGTTTCAAGTTTCCTATGTTCATGATACACCTCTTGGGGACGTAGCATTTTTGCAAAATGCTACGTCCCCAGTTAAATTTTTAACGTTTTTTATTTTTCTCAAATATAATCCTAAGTCCTTTTAATGTAAGTTGCGGATCGTACACATCCACTACATCTGTGTCGGATACGATCATTTTCCCTAATCCGCCGGTTGCTACAACTTTCGCGTCCGTGTAGCCGGATTCTTCTTTTAACCTTTTTACAATGTATTCGGTCTGCCCGATCTGTCCGTACAGGAGTCCTCCCTGCATACTGGAGATGGTCTCTTTTGCAAGGATTGATGCTGGTTTTCTAATTTCTATCGCCGGAAGCATATCTGCCTCTCCCCACAATGCCTGTGCGGATGTGCGGATTCCCGGAGCGATCACGCCTGCTTCAAAGGTTCCATCCGGTCCGATGATATCGTAAGTGGTGGCAGTCCCGAAATCTACTACGATCACAGGCCCGCCAAATAACGTATATGCAGCCACCGCATCGACGATACGGTCAGCGCCTACCTGCCTTGGATTCTCGGTAACGATGCGGATTCCTGTTTTAATACCGGCAGACACTACCATCGGCTTAATTCCGAAATATTTAATAATTGCACTTCCCAGAGAGTGCATCACATCCGGTACTACGGATGCAATAATCACATCTTGGATATCTTTTCCGGCTACTCCGTGACGTTCCACCAGTTCACGAAGCATAATTCCGTATTCATCGGAAGTGCGTGGCTGTTTTGACTTCATACGAAATGTACCGGACACTTTTTCCCCGTCAAAGATTCCAAGTGTTATATTAGTATTTCCAACATCTATGACTAATAACATATCTTCCTCCTACAGTTCCTCTCCCAAGAAGAACACCTTATAGTATAATTGAAGCGACTGCAGCAGATCCTGTTTGTCCCGCTGAAGCTCTTTGATCTTGAGCTGACTTCCAATCTCGTCAAACATCGGATCAAATTCCTCCGACGTTACTTCAAAACACAGTTCTCCATTTTCTTCGTATACAAGTGTCAATATTCCACCCACATCGTTGACATACAAGACACACATGATCTTAAGTTCGTCTTTGATATGATCCGGCAATCCGGAGAAATCCGGGTTGAGATAATATTTTTCTTCATATGAATTCGCCCCGCAAAGGACAATCTTTTCTTCGTACATTCAGTTCCTCCATTTATTATGTATATCCGTAAATTCCACGCACAGACACTTCCCCTGCGAAAATATTCTGCACGCTTCCGTCTTCCTTCTCCACGATCAGCTCGCCCGTATCATTGATTCCCAGTGCACACGCTTCATAATGATTGCCGGGTTCCAGAATCTTCACCTGTCTGCCCTTGTTGACTAACAACTCATTATACTCCTTGCGAAATCCCGCAAGCGATCCCTCCTGCAAAAATTGTTCATAATACATTTCAAAATGCTCCATCACTGCCGCGATCAGGTGCGAGCGCCGGAACCTCCTGCCTGTTTCCATTTTCAGTGAAGAAGCACAGTCTTTCAGTTCTTCCGGAAATTCATTTTGATTGACGTTGATACCAATTCCGATCACCACGTAATTGATCCACGTCATCTCGGTACTCATCTCTGTCAGAATCCCGCATATCTTCCGCCCCTGTACGACAAGATCATTGGGCCATTTGATCTGTACATCGACACCGGTCTGTTCCCGAAGCGCCCTTGCCACGGCAAGCGCCATAACAAGCGTAAGCATAGGAGCTTTCACCGGCGGAAACTCCGGACGCAGCAAAAGGCTCATGTAAATGCTCTCTCCTGCCGGAGACTCCCATCTTCTGCCCCGTCTTCCTCTTCCCGCACTCTGGCTTTCCGCCACATACAAGGTACCATGAGGCTCTCCTTTTTCTCCGCCTGCTTTGGCCTGAATATTGGTGGAATCCGTCTCCTTAAAAACGAAAATGGATTTGCCTGCCCACTTTGTACTCCGAAGGCTCTCCAACTCTGCTTCGGACAGCACGTCCGGGCTCTCCACAAGGCGGTACCCCTTCCGTGGCACCGCCTCAATCTCATATCCTTCTTTTTTTAACTGATCCACAACCTTCCAGACCGCAGTTCTGGACACTTGAAACTGTTCACACAACTGCTGCCCCGACACATAACCGTCACTTTCCTTCAGCAATCTTAAAATCTCTGACTTCATTTATTTCTACCTTACCGTTCTCCAAGTGTTGCCACCATAACCGCCTTAATGGTATGCATACGGTTTTCCGCCTCATCAAAGACTTTTGATTTCTCAGATTCAAATACTTCGTCTGTCACCTCTATGTCATCCAGACCGAACTTCTCTTTGATCTCTCTTCCCACACCTGTCTCCAGATCATGGTAAGCAGGCAGACAATGAAGGAAAATTGCCGACTCACCGGCATTATCCATCACTTCTTTTGTCACCTTATAAGGAAGCAGTTCTTTGATACGCTCCGCCCAGATTTCTTCCGGTTCTCCCATAGACACCCATACATCTGTATAAATAACATCTACATCTTTTGTTCCGCTTTCTACATCTTCGGTCAGTGTAATGCTTCCGCCGCTTTCCTTCGCATATTCTTCACAGAGCGCTACAAGCTCCGGCTCCGGGAAATAATTTTTTGAAGTACATGCTGTAAAATGCATTCCCATTTTTGCACAGACAATCATAAGAGAATTTCCCATATTGTATCTTGCATCACCCATGTACACCAGACGGATTCCTTTGATTCGTCCGAAATGCTCCCGAATTGTAAGAAGATCTGCCAGCATCTGTGTCGGATGGTATTCATTGGTCAGACCGTTCCACACCGGAACTCCTGCATACTTCGCCAGCTCTTCCACAATCTCCTGACCATAGCCACGGTACTCAATACCGTCAAACATTCTTCCGAGCACACGCGCAGTATCCTTGATGCTTTCCTTCTTTCCGATCTGAGAAGCGCTTGGAGCAAGATATGTAGTTCCCATTCCCATATCGTGAGCCGCTGTCTCGAAAGAGCACCTTGTTCTTGTACTTGTTTTTTCAAAAATAAGCGCCACATTCATACCGCGATAATGATCAATGGCAATTCCTTTTTTCTTCTTCTCCTTCAATTCCGCCGCCAGATCCACAAGATATAAGATCTCTTCCGGTGTATAATCCTTAAGCGTCAAAAAATGTCTTCCTTTTAAATTCATCTCATTTCCTTCTTTCAATTCCATCAGCACGTGCACAAAGCGCGGCAAATTCATCTGATCCTCTAAAGTTATATACTTTTTATATACCATTTCCAACAATTGGTCAACTGTATAGATGCGATATTTGGGAATCCGAAGCAATTTTGCTGTTGCTTCCAACATCCCCAGATAAAGTTCTTTGTCTGAATTTCCAATTGATAATTTAAGCACAAATGCAATCTCTGCTTTTTCAATTTCTTTCAGCGGTTCTAACAGTCTGCTGTAGTATTCCTCCTCATGTGTCTGCTCCAGATAATAGATCCGCCCTTCCAGACCGTACAGCATACGCTTCATATCATAATAACCGATGGTTAAGTTCTGTCTGCTTCGCTTCGCCGAAAATTCCAGGATACTTCCAAGCTTCACGCGTGGAGATACTTCACAAAATGTTCCGTCCTCCGGGAATTTTACCCGCTGTTCCCATCCCGGTCCGTGAATCCTCACAACAATCAGATTCTCATAGCCACGCTCCAGAAGGGAGTTGACCGGTACATTATTGGCAATTCCACCGTCCGTATATTTCTTACCGTGGAGCGGCTCATTCTTAAAGCCAATGAGATAGGCGCTCGCAAGAAGGAAATCCTCCAACAATCCATCTTCGATATCTGCCACACTGAGCGTTAATTCTTTTTTATCTGTCAGTGAAAATGTAGACAGGCAGAATTCTTTGCCGCAATTTCTGATCTGCTCTTCGTCGATCACTTGATGGATCAAGTTGCGAAGAGGCGTGATATCTACGCCGCCATCCTTTACTTTCTCCCACAGTGTCTTTAAAATATCGTGCACGGAAGTCTGCCCGGAAAACCAGCCTTCCATTTCCTCATCATCTACATCCATCACTGTGGAAAATGTCATTTCTCTCCAGATCTTTTCTGCTTTTTCAAGGTCACCCATGCAAATAAGGGCGCCGTTTAAAGCGCCCACTGATGTCCCTGCCACAGCCTCTATCTTAACGCCGGCTTCCCGAAGTGCTTTCCACGCACCGATCTGATATGCGCCTCTTGCGCCACCGCCGTCAAGGACAAGTCCGTATTCTTTTGTAAGGTCAAGAACAGGTTTCACCTGCATCCCCCTCCTAACGTCATTTTATTACTCTACTTTATCCGTTCCGACCTCTGCCAGAGATTTCACCAGACCGGCAATACTCTGGATCTCGGATGGGATAATAATTTTCGTTGCCTTACCATCTGCTGCTTTTTCAAATGCTTCCAGACTCTTAATCGTAAGCACCGCTTCGTCTGCTCCGGCTTCCTTCAGGTAGCGGATACCGTCTGCATTCGCCTGCTGTACTTTCATAATTGCTTCTGCTTCACCTTCTGCCTCGCGGATCATCGCTTCCTTCTTCGCCTCTGCCCGCAGGATTGCAGCCTGCTTCTCCGCTTCTGCGTCAAGGATTGCAGACTCTTTCTGTCCTTCCGCAACAAGAATCGTAGATTTCTTCTCACCTTCCGCACGAAGAATCGCCTCACGTCTCTCACGCTCAGCCTTCATCTGTTTCTCCATCGCGTCTTGAATAGCTGCCGGAGGAATAATATTCTTAAGCTCCACACGGTTTACCTTGATGCCCCACGGATCGGTTGCAACGTCAAGTGACGCGCGCATCTTCGTGTTGATCGTTTCTCTGGATGTCAGTGTCTGATCCAGTTCCAGATCTCCGATAATATTACGAAGCGTTGTCGCTGTCAGATTTTCAATCGCCATGATTGGATTCGCCACACCGTAACAGAACATCTTCGGATCTGTGATCTGATAAAAGACTACCGTATCAATCCGCATGGTTACATTATCTTTTGTGATTACCGGCTGCGGTGCAAAATCCACTACCTGCTCTTTCAAATCCACTTTTCTCGCCACCCGGTCTACGATTGGCAATTTAAAATGAAGCCCGGTGCTCCATGTTGCCTGATAAGCTCCAAGTCTCTCGATAACGAGTGCCTGTGCCTGTCGTACAATCCTCACACAAGAGATCAATATTAACACAACAATCACCGCTAGTATTATTAGCAATATTGCAAATCCCACTCCAAACATAACTTCTAGTCCTCCTTTTCTCTCACAACCAGTTTTACACCTTGGATCTCATCGATCACCACTACGCTCCCTTTCGCAATTTTCCCATCAGTCTCATTGGTCTTTGCCGACCACTCCTGTCCGTTCACAACGACCGTCCCCTGTGCCTGAAGCGTATCAATCGCTTCGGTTACCAGCGCTTCCTGCCCTGTCAGACGGTCTGCATTTGTCTTCTGTCGATCCTGATTAAAATATTTCACTGCGATCGGTCTTGTAAATACAAATAAAAGAACAGAGATGACAAGAAACAAACCAATCTGCACCGCCAAACCGCATCCCAGAAGCCCTGCTATAAATGCAGCCAATGCACCGCCTGCGAACCAGATTGTCGTCAGTCCCATCGTGGCAATTTCAATGATCAACAATAGGATAAATAATGCCAGCCATACCATTTCCTGCATGTTCTCTCCTCCTTCTCTCTGCATAGTATTACTTATGAATTATATTACTATACTTTATTCGTAAATACAATGAATATTATCTTAATATTCAGATAACTTATTCTTTTCTCTGTCTTCTCACTTCAAACATGAGCACCGATGCTGCGATCGCCGCATTCAATGACTCCACCTGCCCGCTCATCGGAATTTTCACATAAGTCTGCGCCGCCTTTGCAATCTCCTCCCGAAGACCATTTCCCTCATTTCCAATAAAAAATGCGCAGGAACCGCGATAGTCTTCCTGATCGTAATCGCGTTCTCCAAGAAGATGTGCCGCATATGTATGAATCCCCGCCTGCTTGATCTTCTCTATCGCTTTCGGAAGTTCTTCTGCGTAACAAAACGGCATACGGTAGACCGACCCCATCGTAGACCGAATCGTCTTGGGATTGTAAATGTCCACACAGTCTGCGCTCATAATAATTCCATTTACCCCGGCGCCTTCCGCAGTCCTTACAATTGTTCCGAGATTCCCCGGGTCCTGAAGGTTATCAAGTACCAGAAGGTGGCGCTGTTCTCCCTGAAGCATTTGCTCCAGCATATGATCCATCTGTTGTACCACGCACAGAATCCCCTGTGGCGTCTTCGTATCCGATATATGTGAAAATACGGTATCCGACACAAGCTCCGCCCGGATATCTCCCTCTGCCAGAACTTTTTCTATTGTCTCTTTTTCTTTCTTATAAAAGGATTCCGATACATAGACTTCTCGCAATTTATCCACCGGAACTTCCCGAAACATACGGATGCCTTCTACGAGAAACACTCTTTCCTCATCTCTTGCCTTTCGTTTTTTTCTAAGATTTACAAGGCGTTTCACTCTTGCGTTTGACGTACTTGTTATCATTCTCTCACCTGCTTTTCTCCGAATTTTTCCAACGCTTCATTGGAGCCGATCATAATCAGCATCATTTCCTTTTGGAGCGGTTCCTCCGGGTCAATAGTTACCTGAATCTTTTCTCCGATTCGAACACCCACCACATTCACATCTTTTGTACGCCGCACATCGATTTCCGAAAGCGACTTCCCGATCCATTTCTCCGGAACTGCAATCTCTGTAATACTGTAATCCGGAGACAGCGAGATCCAGTCCACGAATTCACCGGATACAAGATTTCTGGCTACGCTTTGTCCGATTTCTTTCTCCGGGAAGATGATGCTGTCTGCTCCGATTTTTTTCAGCACCTTGGCATGAAGATCATTTTTTGCCTTTGCAAGTACATACGGTACGCCAATTTCCTTAGATACCAGCGTCGCCATAATACTAGCCTCCATATCATCCGCAACTGCAACTACTACTCCATCCAGATTTCTTGCGCCGAGAGATCTTATCACCTCAGGATCTTCAATATCTGCCTGCACCGCATAAGATACATAAGGGGAAATATTTTCAATCCGCTCCATATGATTATCTACAACTACCACTTCACAGCCTAACTCCTGAAGCGTGACTGCGACACTCTCACCAAAACTTCCAAGCCCAAATACTGCATACTGCTTTCTCATTTTTCCTCTTCTCCCTACATTTTCCATCTGCTTATCCAATCATTTACCGACGATTTATCCGACCATGATCCGCTCTTCCGGCAGTTTCCTGATCTTATCCCGCGGATGCATTTTCCCGGCGAATAAAAGCACCAGCGTCATTGGTCCCAGACGTCCGGCATACATCATAAGCATAAGTACCACCTGACTCGCCCGTGCAAGATGCGGCGTAAGATCCGCTGTCAAGCCCACCGTTCCAATGGCAGACGCTGTCTCATAAATCACATTTACCAAAGGAACCGTATCCGGTTCAATGACAAGAATCGTCAGCGTTCCTGTCACAAACACAAAAAACGCAGCCATCACTACGCAAAAGCCCGTTCGGAAATTTTCTACAGAAATCTTTTTTCCCATACACTCTGTATCATTCCCTCCTTTTACAAATGTGAGACACGCAAGAAATAACATGGCAATGGTCGTTGTCTTCACACCGCCTGCTGTCCCTCCCGGCGAGCCTCCGATAAACATCAAAATACTATTGAAAAGCTTCGACTCTGTGTGAAGCGCACTCTGGGAAATCGTAGCAAATCCCGCCGTCCTATTTGTAACGGACTGAAACATTGATGCCATCATTTTATTTCCGAGAGATAAATTCCCAAGTGTCTCCGGATTATCATACTCCGCGAAAAAAATAAAAACCGCACCGCTCACAACAAGCAGCAGCGTCATAATAATCGCCAGTTTAGACTGCAATTTCAATCTTGTGAACCACCATCTTCGCGGCATCTCCTGTCGAATCAACTTTTTCCCATTTGCAATTACATCAAACCACACTGTAAATCCAAGTCCACTTAAAATAATCAATATCATTGTCGTAATATTTATGATCGGATTGGTCACATACTCTGTCAGACTTGAAGCTCCGAGAATATCAATTCCCGCATTACAAAAGGCGGAAACTGCATGGAAAACCGAATACCAGATTCCCTTTATGATTCCATATTCCGGTATGAACTGAATAGCGTAAAGCGCTGCGCCTACACCTTCCACCGCGAAAGTTCCAAAAAGAACCCCTCGCACAAGAAGAATCATCCCGCTTAATTTATCCATGTTATATGTCTCTTGAATTACAATCCGTTCCTTCAGCGTGATTTTTCTCCTCAAAAGTAAAAAGAATGCTGTCACACAGGCAATCACCCCAAGTCCGCCGATTTGGATCAGCACAAGCAAAATCATCTGCCCTGCCACCGTAAACTGCGTTGCCGGAGTGATTGTTACAAGCCCTGTCACACACACCGCAGACACAGAAGTAAAAAGTGCATCCATAAATTCGATCGGCTGCCGGTTGGAAAAAGGCATCCACAAAAGCATTCCGCCAAGGAGAATCACGCCTAAGAAGCCGCCGGCAAGAATGCCCATCGTATTCCATCTGATATTTTTCTTTTTTCGTCCCATCATTTCCATCATGACCTTATGTTTTTAACTTATTATACCAATATCAACTGTTGTTCTTACATCATACTCGCAGTAAATGTGTCCGTCAACAAGAAAAAACGCGGAGCACTTTCATGCATCCGCGTCTTTTCTCGAGTTTATATTGGAAGTTCGAGATAAATGTCTTTTCCTTCTTTAATGGAAATCACTACTTTTCCTTGTTTGATTGTTGTAACAGCTCCTTCAACCTTAACCTCTGGTGCTGCTTCTGTCGCCTCTTCTTCCGGTGCTTCCTCTGCAGCCTCTTTAATTCCCTCTACATTATCAGCAGTTAATGGGCTGAGCGAATCACTTGTCTTTGTCAATTTCGCTCCCAATACCTGCTCAATCGTCAGACAGCCATCCAGATTCAATAATCCAGAATCAACCAATTCATCAAAAATAGCCGGATCCTCAAGATTTGCCGGTTCAATTGTAATTCCCGCTTCTGCTCTGCAACATAATACTGCCGGATCTTTTGCATGCGCTTTCGCTGTTTCCGCTGTAATAGACATACTTCATACCTCCTACTTTATATATATCTTAAGTATAGTCTCTCGAAATTCGAAATTCCAATTGATTTTTGTCATATCCCTGCACCACTTATTACATTTTTCTATATGAAGTGCCTAATCCGCTCTCTTTTTTCAACTTCTTACGCTGCAAAACAAAATTTTCTATACCACAAAAAAACACAACCCCGAAACGGAGTTGTGTTTTTCAAGAGGCGCCAACCAGATTTGAACTGGTGATGAAGGTGTTGCAGACCTCTGCCTTACCACTTGGCTATGGCGCCTTATTTCTATATGTCACCTTGCGGATACTTGTTAAGTATAACAAATACCCGCAAGTTCGTCAACCTAAAATCCTAATTCATCATTAACAAGAATCACTTTTATTCGTTTTGGAAGCTTAGAGAATCTTGTAATCAAAATCTGACAGCAGATCGTATCCGGACTCTTGCAGTCAAAACATGCCCCCGTCTTAGAGCACGGAGTATCCAACGAAAATCTCTGTGCATTGATCGGTGCAGCTTCATTTCTTGCTCTCGACATCGCATCATCTACATCTTTTACAACTTTATTCATGCCCACGATCATAATTACGTTTCTTGGACCAGCCGCAATCGCTGATACTCGATTGGCAAAGCCATCTATATTTACCATAACGCCGTCTTCTGTGATCGCATTCGCACTGGTAAGGAAATAATCACAATCATAGGTAGCAATTTCCATCTTACGCTTCTCTTCACGGTCTTTTGCAAGATCTCTATTATACTCTCTGTAATTACCTTCGCAAATCGCCTTTTTAAGCCCAATCTCGGCAATAGACACGGAGCCTCCCCAAGCCACGGTACTTTCTTCCGGTATAAGGCTTAACGTAATTTCCAATGCTTCTTCCTTCGTCTCTGCGTAAAAGCCTTCCATATTGCGTGATTGCAATCCTTGAATTACTCTTTCACCAAGTAACTTATTTCTTTTTGCACGGTTTTCATTCATTATCGACTCCTCCTATCTATTATATTGCCGTCCTATTAATTATAGCACATTATCTGTTAAAATTTCTTTTTCTTTTTACACATAATATTCACTTTCAAGACGTAAAATTCGAAAACATACCATGATCTTCATGCGGTTTTCATTGAGCAGTATATCATATCCCAGAATTTCCTTTATTTTTCCGATTTTGTAAGACAACGTATTTTTATGACAATACAGCGCCTTAGATGTACAAATAATGCTGCATTCGTTTTCAAAATAAGTCTCTAATATATGCATATAATCCGTCTGATTCTTTTTATCGTAATCAATAAGCTTTCCCAGTGCTTCCTCCACAAAATTCGGATAAATTGTTTTTTCCCTATAATCGGTCAAAAGCTGATAGATTCCAAGTTCTTCATATGTTAAAAAATTGCGCGGAATCGTAGTCTTCGTCAGTTGATATGCTGTCTTTGCCATCTTGTAAGATTTATGAATATCTTCAATTGAAGTCACCGTCATTCCGGCCCCCACATAAATATTGGCATCTTTTTTGCACTGGTCAATAATCCCTTTGTTTAATAAAGAAATCTGATCTCCCACCGCTAAAATGATAAGTATATCATTTTCTTCATATAAAACCGTCTTTTTTAGAAAATAGCGTAAATCTTCCTTCATCTTTGCCAACGCTTTATTTCCATCCTCTGTATGGTAAGTATGGCAGCTCAGCACAAACGTACAAAAAGACATCCCCTGAAAAAATCCATTACTCTCAAAATCCTTTACATATAATTCCAGATTATTCGGATAATAGATTGCATTTTTCAGTGCCGAAACAAGGTTCGTCTCTTTCTTTTCATTTTGAAGCAAAATTTCTGAAAAACGCCTCATCACATCAATATACGGCGTATCCCATGACGCCGAAAATAGAGGAAAACGAATTTCATTACAATATTCGATAATTTCCTTCGAAAATTCTCGTCCTTCGGGCAAGCCAAGAATCAGTCCGCCCGCATGTTTATTGTACAACATATCCACAAAATCTTTCATCCATTCTTCCGAAGTATATTGCACGCCACTCGTAAATATAAGTTCATTTCCATGTAAAAATTGTGCGAACAATTCATTCTCCACAATGTGCACCCACCCAATCTCCTTTTCAAAACAACTACTTGTGTGAAGCTTCACATTATATCTGGAGCGAATGTCTGCATATAAATCAATTAATTCAACAGCCACATAATCACCTCTCTTCTAAATTCTACCACAATTGTGCTTCAAGCACAATTATTTCATATATTTATGTATTCAAAAACTATTTTCAATTGTTTTTCTAGGTGGTATATTGTTTTAGGAACACAAAATAATACAACCCCGAATTTTGTGATTTGCATCGAACTTCAGATCAATCAAAAAAGAAACCAGTCCCTCTGGTTTCTTTTTTCATTCTTTTCATCTCTTTATAATTCAAATTTCTCGGCAAATTTCTCCAACACCGGATAGGTTTCAAAATATTTATCAAAGCATTTCCCATACCAGCCGATCAACAGACCATTGCAGCAGGCAAGTACGACCGTTCCCGGTCCAATTCCTTCAATTCTATGAAGAAGTAAAAAAGATACTGCCACAGCAACTATGAAACAGCACATATCAAAGCCGATTTTAAACTTCGACAATTCAATGTGAAAATGTTTACTCACGCCTTTCACGAAAAATTCATATACCTGTGGATAAATATAAGACTTAAAATACAGCATGACGCCAAGCGAATTGAGCAAAAATCCTATGGTAAAATAGAGAATTCTGACCGGCATCGAAAAAGAGCCCGGTTCATACATCTCCGGGTTAAAATGCGGAATAACCATTCTCCAGAAATCTAAGAGCAATCCGTAAATAAAACCTGATAAAAATGCACAGAAATATGTGAGCTTTACTTTACGCACTACTGCGCAGAACGCTACAAACAGGATTCCCTGTACGATATACTCCGCCTGCCCAAATGTAAGAATGTCAAATTTCAAGCTGACAATGTAAGCAGGCGCGATCACCATAGACAGCCCCAAATCAGACGCCGTCAAAAGTGCCGTTGCAAAAGCCAAAATAATCGCTCCCGTAAAATAGACAAATTCGCTGCTGATCTTTCTTTTTTTCATACGCTTTTCCTCAATAGTTATCCACTGATTTCCACATATTTATCATATCATTTCCACATATTTCCTCACAACAAAAAAACACAACTTCTTTCGAAGTTGTGTTCAAGAGGCGCCAACCAGATTTGAACTGGTGATGAAGGTGTTGCAGACCTCTGCCTTACCACTTGGCTATGGCGCCTTATCCTATAACGAACATCAAATGTTCGAGTGACTCCAACGGGAATCGAACCCGTGTTACCGCCGTGAAAGGGCGATGTCTTAACCGCTTGACCATGGAGCCATATACATCACAGCACGTGACCGTGTTATATCTTATCACACCGCGCCTTTCTTGGCAAGTACTTTTTTATATTTTCTTTGTTTTCTTTGTTTATCTGAAGTGAAAAGTTTATTTCCACTTTGAATACTTTCTTTGTTTAATATTCTTTATTTAAGTTTCCCCGCTTCATATTCTGTCACAATCAGATCTACCATGCGGTCATAACTCTCAACGCCCTCCTGCTGCCCATTTGCTTTTAAATAAGTATCATTGATCCTGTCAGACACTTCCGCCACCGCAGTATCATATTTCGCCCAGAAGGCACTGTTTGCGCGCAGATCCGACAACACGCCGTCTTTCAATTCTGCCCGCAGTTCCTCCCACGCTTCATAATCCTCCTGATATAACACATTGGTACAGTAGATCCAGCCCATAAGATATCCACTATAGCGAAACGCTTCTGTATCCGAGCCGATGCAGGCAAGGAATCCAATATAATTTGCTTCTTTTTCTTCCATAAATCCTCTCAAATGCGATAATTCATGGCAGGCAGTAAATGGAAAGTTATAATCCACCATTCCGGCATTATAATTTGCTTCTACCGTAAATGGCGAATATACCCCCGTCAAATTCTGTACGGATAAAATCCAGTGATTCAATAACGCCTTCGGTCTCGGATAGAACCCCTGAAGCGCCTTATATTCTTCGCTCAGATCTTCCATCGCTGCAACCGCCTCCTGCTCCACATTCACAGATTCAAGTGTCATACGTCCATTCGCATCCCGATAAACCTGATCCGCAGTCTCATTCACCTTATCTGTGAGCCACCGACACACTTCCTTTAATTCTTCCACCGAATATTCCCGGGTCACAATACCTTCACTTTCCGAAAAAGTTTCTCTGTAATAATTCACTCCGCAATTGATCGCATACAGAAAAAACAGAACGGATGTAAGCAGAAATAACGATATGAATCCTTCCTTAAGCTTCCACTTTTCTTTTCTTCCCATACACCGAAGAGTAATACGCTTCCCAATCCACCACAGCACACAACCAAGAAGCACATACAGTAAAATCTCAGATACTGAAAACGGAAACCGTCCCATCAGTCTGCCGATTACATTTACAAAAACAGTATAAATATGGCTGCTGTACCAGTCTGCAAATCCTTCCGTGGCTCGCGCTGCCAGAAGCAATGCACCTCCTACCGCCAAAAACAGTATCCCCGACAGCAGTATCTTCTTTTCTTTTGTCACTTTTCTTCTCTTATCCATCTTCTAAGCCCCAGAGTATTCTCCTGCTCCGCCTTCCAACAATCAAGTACTTCCATATTCACATAGTACCATATTTTCTTTCGCTTTGAAATCATTCGCCTCCTCCATTTTTACCCATTATTTGCAAAAATCGGTTGACAAATCAACTCTACGAATGTACTATAATTTTAGTTTCACACTTTAAACAACTAAATTTTTACAGTGTGACTATGGAGGATATTTTATGATTATTGTATTAAAGCCAAATTCAACTATTGAAGATATTGCCCACGTCGAACAGATGGTCACCGTACGTGGTCTTGACACACACGTTGTCCACGGCACCGACATGACAATCATCGGTTGTATCGGAGACACCAGTAAAATAGATTCGAAAATATTTGAGGTGGATTCTGCTGTAGAAAAAGTCATGCACGTGCAGGAGCCTTACAAGCTTGCTAACAGAGCATTCCACCCAGAGAGCTCTATTATCGATGTTTCCGGCGTAAAAATAGGCGGAGGAAATCTCGCTATGATCGCAGGTCCTTGCTCCGTTGAATCCTATGAACAGGTGCTTTCCATCGCAAAGGACTGCAAGGCATCCGGCGCCAATCTCTTAAGAGGCGGTGCGTTTAAGCCAAGAACAAGCCCTTACTCTTTTCAAGGTTTAGGACTGGAAGGATTAGACATCTTATGCGCTGTAAAAGAAGAAACCGGTCTTCCAATCGTCACAGAACTTATGTCTACAGATTATCTCGATATCTTTAATGAGAAAGTAGATTTAATCCAAATCGGCGCCCGCAACATGCAGAATTTCGATCTCCTCAAACAATTGGGACAGGTCGATCGTCCAATTCTTTTGAAGCGTGGACTCAACGCCACCTACGAAGAATGGATCATGTCTGCGGAATACATTATGGCTTCAGGTAACGAAAATGTCATTTTATGCGAACGCGGAATCCGTACCTTCGAAACTTATACAAGGAATACTCTGGATCTTCAGAGCATCCCGGTTCTTCGGAAACTGACGCACCTTCCGATCATTGTAGATCCCAGCCACGCCGGCGGAAAATGGTGGTTAGTAGATTCCATGGCAAAAGCGTCTATTGCCGCTGGAGCAGACGGACTGATGGTCGAGGTCCACAACAACCCGGAGTGCGCTCTCTGCGACGGCGCCCAGTCCTTAAAACCTGATAAATTTAATGAACTGATCAACGATGTCACTCAAATCGCAAAGGTACTTGGAAAAACACTATGAAATTAACAGTAAATCTCGGGGAACATAGTTATCCCATTTATATTGAAAACCATATCTCCGAACACACAGCTTCTTATATAAAAGAAGTCTTTCAAGGGAAGAAAATAATGATCGTGTCGGATGACAGCGTATATCCACTGTACGGAGAGCGCATCCTGTCCTCTTTAAACAAGGATTTTGACTGCTATCACTTCATTCTTCCACATGGTGAGGAAACGAAGAGCTTCGACAATCTCCCACGCATTTACAAGGCGCTTCTGGATGCTCATTTTACCAGAAGCGATCTTCTCATTGCGCTGGGCGGCGGTGTGATCGGCGATCTTGCCGGCTTTGCGGCCGCTACATTTTTAAGGGGAATCAAATATGTGCAGATTCCCACCTCTTTGCTTGCGCAGGTAGATTCTTCTGTCGGCGGCAAAGTTGCCGTTGATCTTCCTGAGGGAAAGAATCTGGCGGGAGCATTTTATCAGCCTTCTCTCGTACTGATAGACCCTCTTGTTCTGGACACCTTACCGGAACGCTATATCCACGATGGTATGGGTGAGGTGATCAAATACGGATGTATCAAAGACGCCGATCTTTTTGAACAGCTGGAGAACGCCGGTTCTTTTTCGGCATTAAAACCGATGTTGCCGGATATTATTTACCGGTGTGTAGATATTAAACGAATGATTGTAGAGGAAGATCAATTCGATACCGGAAACCGGATGCTTCTGAACTTTGGACACACGTTGGCACACGCCATCGAACAGCACTACAATTACAAAAGAGAAAGTCACGGCGAGGCTGTTTCCATCGGTATGTATCAGCTTACACGCATCGCCGAAGAGCATGAACTCAGCACCCACGGCACAGCATCAAGAATCAAAAGCCTGCTTATCGCTTATGGACTTCCGTATCAATGCACGCTTCCTCTTTCGGAGCTTACCAAAGCAATCGTGCTGGATAAGAAAAACCTGAATGATCACTTGAATATCATCTTGCTCCACAACGTGGGCGACAGTTATATTTACCCTGCAACAACAGCATTTTTTACAGAAAACGACCGAATCATTTAGTCAGCAGTGGAGGAATCACTTATGAAATTAAAAGGAAAAATTGCAATTATAACCGGTGCCGGCAAGGGAATCGGACGAGAAGCTGCCCTTGCGATTGCTGCCGAAGGCGCTACCGTTGTAGCGGTTGCCAGAACGCAGGCGGATCTCGATGAAACAGTAAAATTAATCAAAGAACAAGGCGGAACCGCCTCCTCTCTTTCCAGAGATTTGACAGATTCCGCCCAGGTGCAGTCTATGGTTGACTCCGTATTGGAAACTTACGGCCGCATTGACATCCTTGTAAATAATGCAGGTGGTTATCCATCTGAGATCTACGACACAGTAAAACAACAGGCGATTAAAATATGGGAGTGGAGCGAGGAACAATGGGATCAGATCATTAAGACTAATTTAAAAATCCCATTCTTATGTATCAACAAAGTAGTTCCTGTCATGATCCGTCAAGGCGGCGGCGACATCGTAAGCGTATCTTCCCGTATGGGGCGGATTGCCTCTCAGATGGGCGCTTATGCCGTTGCAAAAGGTGGGATTGTAACACTCACTAAGACTACCGCTATCCAGACACAGGAATATGGAATCAAAGTCAATGCTGTGGCGCCGGGAATCGTAGACACACCCGGACAGCGCGTATATAACCACAATGTGGGACAGGATGATGTGAAGATGGGAAGTGCAGCTGACGTTGCCAAAGGAATTGTTTATCTTTTATGCGATACACCACCGGTCATGACCGGACAGGTCATCGATATGTTCACAACTCTATAAAAGTGTTAACAATTACTTCTTATTTTCATCACACTTTCATCACATTTTCTGCATATACTATAATTGTTCGAAGAAATCGAACAACAAAATTCTTTTTCATAACTTTTTCCTCAGGACTGCACCTCGCCAATATGCAGTCCTTTTAAATTGCTGTAAAATAAGATCGGGACGAGCTTTAAACGCTGTCCCGATCTTCCTGTTATCTACATATTTTTTCTGCTTTTTTCATCGCCATGTCAATATTCTCACAGAAATTTTCTTCCCCAACTTCCTTTATGAATCCTGCTTTCTCCATCATTTTCCACGGCTGCTCCGTCACATGAGAGAACAGCAGCGTCACATGATGCTTCTCGCACATTTTATATACCTCCTGAAGCTTACGAAGCGCTGAAACATCCATTGCCGGCACAGATCGCATACGCATAACGACAACTTTCGTATCTTTGTCCATAGATACATTCAAAAATTGATCTGCCACTGCAAAGAACATGGGACCTTCTATCTCATATACCAACGTCCCTTTAGGCACTACCCGAAGTCCCTCCTGCTCTTCCTCTACATAAGTCCAGCTTCTCACTTCCGCAACATCTGCCATCCTTTTAAGAAACAAAACTGCCGCAAGCACCAGTCCGAACTCAATCGCAACCACAAGGTCAAATACAACTGTCAAAACAAATGTGATAATTAAAACTGCAATATCACTCTTCGGAGAAGTCTTTACAAGATCTACAAACTCTCTCCACCCACACATATTATATGCCACGATAAATAAAATCGCCGCAATCGTCGGCATTGGAATCAGCGCCGCATATGGCATCAGAACTACAAGGATCAGCACAAGCACAACCGCATGCACCATGCCTGCAATCGGGCTTCGTCCACCATTTTTAATATTTGCCGCTGTTCTTGCGATCGCTCCTGTCGCCGGAATTCCGCCGAATATTCCGGATGCAATATTTCCGGCTCCCTGCGCTACAAGTTCCACATTCGGATTATGTTTATCCCCAATCATTCCATCTGCAACCACGCAGGACAACAACGATTCTATCGCTGCCAGAATCGCAATGGTAAATGCATCCGGCAGCACATTTTTCACAAGTCCGATATCAAATGCCGGCATATGCGGTACCGGAAGTTTATTTGATATATCGTAGAGGCTTCCAATTGTATTCACATCAAGATCTGCTATTTTTACAACTGCCGCTGTAACAATTACCGCAATCAGAGATGCTGGGATTTTCGCATTGAATTTCGGCCAGATAATCTGAATGGCAAGCGCTAACACACCAATGAGCAATGCTGTCACATTCAACGTACCGAATGTAGAAATACACTCCCGCAGCTTCTCAACTGTTTCAATCGGACTGTTCTGAAATGTCAGTCCGAAGAAATCTTTTAGTTGTCCTATTATGATCGTAACCGCAATTCCTGCTGTAAATCCTGTTACAATCGTATGTGGAATAAAACGGATCAACGCTCCGAATTTCAATAGTCCCATTGCAATCAGAATCACTCCCGCAAGAACCGTTGCAACTACAAGTCCCTCCATTCCTTTCGTCGCAACAATTCCCGCCACGATAGTTGCAAATGCTGCCGTCGGTCCGGAGATCTGCACCGGACTTCCTCCAAGCATAGCAATTACAAAACCGCCGACAATCGCAGTATAAATTCCTTCCTCCGGTCCTACTCCCGACGCAAGCGCAAGCGCAATCGACAGTGGCAGTGCAATAATTGCCACGATCACTCCTGCCACCACATCCTTTGAAAACTGCTGCATCGAGTAATGCCGAAGCGTAGTCAACAGTTTTGGCATAGATTCTTCTCTCATAAACTTTTACCTCTTCCTTTGTTTTTAACATCTTCTTTCGTTTTAAAGTTTTCGCAAATCAGCATATCATAACATATTTAAAATTGCAATTTTGTAAAAAAACAGTCATACTTTGACTTAGCTAGGAAATTACTTTTTCACACATTTTAAAGGCGGAGATCAACAATCCCCGCCTTTAATAATTTTTACATTTATGTTATTTCGCTCTTCTCTTTACTGCTGCTACAGCCAAAATCACCGCAAGCGCAACAACAACACTTACTGCAATTGGCATTAACGGGGCAGCATCTCCCGTCTGAGCTGCTTTCTGTGAATTTCCATGCACAGCCGAGCCTGTTCCTCCTGCATTTGCACTTCCGGAACCTGTTCCTCCTGTGCTGGCTCCATTTCCAGAACCATTTCCACTTCCGGAACCATTTCCGCCTGTACCTGTTCCGCCACCCGGAATTTCACCTGGCTGATTTACTTTTTCTAATCCTGTTTTTGCATCTGCAAGCTTCTGAATCATAGCCAGATATTCATCCTTTGATGCACTCTTTTCCACCATATCTTTTGCTTCTTTGATTGCATCCTTGTATGCTTTCCAGCTTTCTTTTGTATACTCTTTTTCTTTCAGAGTGTTACTATATTCCTCCGCATCTTTGATTTCCTGCTTCAACTGGTCTAAAGCTTCTTGACGTTCTGTTTCATATGCCGCAATATCAACTTCATTACCTTTTACATCCTGCTTATCCTCTACATCTGCCAGTTCAAATGCCACGCCAACCGTCCATTTCAAAGCTTCCGGGAAGTCTTTTACCGGGAATGTAACTTCAAATGTTCTTTCATTTTCATCCCCTTTTGCAGTTACTTCTTTTGCTTCTCCAGTTGCGTTCCAATCAGTCAAGGTCTGCTCTTCTCCAGATACTTTTGCTGTCGCTTTTACCATTTTCGCTTTTATCGCACCCTTTACTGTAACTTTGATTTCACCGGAGTAGTCTCCGCCATCTACCGTAATAATGTTAGGTACCCATTCATCATCAATTTCAAACGAAATCTCACTTGGTTTTTCACATGTATAGCCACTTGCTTTTGTCGGACACAACACGTAGGTGTCTTCATCTTCACCTAGAATCTGCATATCCGCGTCTGTAAATATATAATTTAATATTCCGTCAGCCTCCGTCTCTCCTAAGAGAACGTCTCCATAGCCTTCGTTTTCTGTAGATCTCAGATACATCGGTACTCCTGATACCGGATTTCCGGCTTCATCTACCACTTTCACATTCAGCACCTTAGGGTCTGCTTCTTTCGGCTGCTCCGGCTTTCTTCGCTACAAGTGTAATCTCTCCGGTGTAGTCTCCGCCATCTACCGCAATAATGTTAGGTACCCAATCATCAATTTCAAACGAAATCTCACTTGGTTTTTCACATGTATAGCCACTTGCTTTTGTCGGACATAACACGTAGGTGTCTTCATCTTCACCCAAAAGCATGTCGGCATCTGTAAATGTATAACTTAATATTCCATCCGTTCCCGTTGCTCCTAAGTCCAAATCTCCCAAGCCTTCATTTTCTGTAGATCTCAGATACATCGGCACTCCTGCCACCGGATTTCCGGCTTCATCTACAACCTTAATCTTCAGTATCTTGTTATCCACTTCCGGCTGCTCCGGCTCTGTGCTTCCAGCTTTTTTATAAAAAGTGTTGCAAGCTAAATTTTCCGGTAATTTGGTTCCCGTTACTGTAACCTTCGCTTTTGCACTGTCTTTTGTCACCTCTGTAAGCGATATATCCACATGATCAATCGTCGGAAGTGACTCACCATACTCAAATACAATCGGATACATAGATAATGTATTCATTGAAAAAGTAACATTATTTCCAGATTGTTTAAAATCGATCTTCCTAAGCCCTCCGTCCACATAATAAACGTTAGCCACTCTTTTACCATTCGCAATCTCTTCTGTAATCTCATAGTTTCCTGTTACCAGTCTTGCAATCTCCCATCTATGTGGATTGATAAGTGAAAGTTCAAGGACATCATAATCCTTTCCGTCAAGTCCTGATACGTTGTTCTTGTCCAGTTTCCTTTCAAGAATGAGAAAATCCTTGAAATTCATTCCTTTAATGGTCGTATTTCCAGCTATCCCTTCATAAAGCCCATCATAGATCTCGTCATAGTTTTTATTCGTGAGCACCGTATCCTTACTATGGGCGTTTCCCTTCGACACAAGATAGATTTCGTCAACCTGTGCACAACTCGAATAATCATAAGTATACTTTCCTACACCATATCCAGATTTGAAAGTTTTCCATTCTCAGAAACTACTTCCTTTTCCACTTTCTGCAATGTACTATTAAACACCTTAAACTTCACTGGCTTTTCTACAGGTTTTGTCTGCACCGGACTAACTGTACTGTTCGTTACCTCATCCACACTAAGATCTCTAATCTGCACAGTTTCTTTCGCACAAATATCTTTATACTGATACCCCGGGATATCGTGTTTCGTCTCCGCCGTCCAAGCCGCCTCGACACCCCTTGGTATTCCAACTGTCATCAAAGAAGCCACTATAATGGCGCTTAAAACTTTAGCCAAAACATTCATTCTCTTCTTCATTTCCTGCCTCATTTTTTCTCTCAGATACAATGTTCCTTCTTTAAAGGTAAGTATAACAACTAAAATTCCTCCACTCAAGGAATTAGATAATTCTAGTTATTGTTTGTTTTAATATGCTTTGACTATTTATTTGTAGATTCTATGGGAGTTTTCTGATTTCATAGCTGACACTTGGAATGTAAGACGTTTGGGTGCACCCCTTTTGTCATTTTGGTACACCCCAAAATGCAAATTAGGACGTAGCCCTTTTAAAAAAGGCTACGTCCTTAATTATTACTCCTGAACGTATGGCATAAGAGCGATATGACGTGCTCTCTTGATTGCTACTGTAAGAGCTCTCTGATGTTTTGCACAGTTTCCTGTGATTCTTCTTGGAAGAATTTTTCCTCTCTCAGAGATATATTTTCTTAACTTAGCTACATCTTTGTAGTCGATTTCGTTATTCTCTTTACCGCAGAATACACATACTTTTTTTCTTCTACGTCCGCCGCCTCTTCTCTTGAAGCCGCCTTCTGGACGATTCCCTTTATCGAAAGCCATGTTGCTTTACCTCCTTGTTTAATGCCTAGTTGAACGGTAATTCTTCATCAATTCCGTCTGGAATGTTCATGAAGCCGTCGCCTGCATCAGATACTGGTGCCGGAGCCGGTGTGGGAGCTGACGCGCGGAAGTTACCCATGTTCGCATCGCTTGTCGCTTTGCTCTCAGCAAATTCCTGATCTTCTACCACAACGTCTGTTGTGTATACCTTCTGACCGTCTTTATTTGTATAACTGCCGGTCTGGATACGTCCTGTAACAATTACTTTCAATCCCTGGCGGAAATATTTCTCAGCAAACTCTGCGCTTCTTCCAAACGCCACACAGCCGATGAAGTCTGCATTCTGTTCTCCATCTCCGTTACGTCTGAATCTGCGATCTACTGCAAGTGTATATCTTGCAATCGCTGTAGAACTTTCACCCTGTGAATATCTCACTTCAGGATCTCTTGTTAAGCGTCCCATCAAAATTACTTTATTCATATAATAACCTCTACTTCCTGCTTATGCTTCCTGTCTTACGCATAAATATCTGATGACATTGTCCATGATGCGAACTCTCTGTTCGATTTCGCCTGGAGTCTCAGCATCAGACTCGAAGTGGATGAAATAATAATATGCTTCTTTCATCTTCTGAATTTCGTAAGCTAATCTTCTCTTACCCCATTCATCAACGTCAGAGATCTGGCCACCAAAACGCTCGATTAAAGCTTTCACTTTTTCGATAACCTGTGCTCTTTCGTCGTCTTCGATTTTTGCACTGACAACAACAGCTAATTCATATTTATTCATGTCGTCTTTGCACCTCCTTCTGGTCTTTTGGCCCCCGCTCAACTTATGTGGGAGCAAGGATATCCGCACATTCTACGCGGATTATAGTGTATCACAATTTGAAATGATACCATATTTTTCTCTTTATTTCAAGTCTTTTTTCAGTTTCCTTTTTCAATTTTATATTTTATATTTTCCGAGTCATACTCCGAACCCTCTGCTGCTGCAATCTAATTTATCCACATACCATCTCACCGTTTCACGAATCCCGTCTTCAAAAGAAGTCTCCGGCGTCCATCCTGTCTCTCTTCTTATTTTATCTGCATTAATGGCATACCGTCTGTCATGCCCTTTCCGGTCTTCTACATATTCGATTAACCCATCATTTATAAAGGCTTTTCTCGGATCATTTTCCTCTAATGTCTCTTGTAGAACTTCAAGGATTGTATTTACAATTTCCAGATTCGTCTTCTCATTGCAGCCGCCGATATTATATGTCTCAAAGATTCGCCCCTTCTCCTGCACCAGATCAATCGCTTTCACATGATCTTCTACATAGAGCCAGTCTCTCACATTCAATCCATCTCCGTAGACCGGAAGTTTTTCTCCTTGCAGCGCATTCTTTATCATCAGAGGAATCAACTTCTCCGGAAACTGACGCGGTCCGTAATTATTACTGCAATTTGTAATATTTGCCGGGAAACCATACGTATCCATATAGGAACGAACCAGCATATCTGCAGAGGCTTTACTCGCAGAGTAAGGACTGTGCGGAGCGTACGGCGTTGTCTCATAGAAATATCCGGTTTCTCCCAACGAACCATACACTTCATCCGTAGACACATGAAGAAATTTTTTATCTCTCGGATATGTTCCATCCTCTCTTTCCCACGCCTTCCGGGCAGCATTTAGCAAAACGGCAGTTCCGAGCACATTTGTTTTGACAAATATTTCCGGCTCCTCAATGCTTCGATCCACATGACTCTCCGCCGCAAAATGCACCACACGGTCAATCTCATTTTCAGCGAAAATCCGTTCTACCGCTTCCCTGTCGCAAATATCTGCATTTACAAATGTATAATTTTCTCTGTCAGCTATCTCCGCCAGATTTTCCAATCTCCCGGCATAAGTCAATTTGTCAACATTGATAATCCGAATATCGCTTCCGTATTTATCAAACATATAATGAATATAATTGGAGCCGATAAAACCGGCTCCACCTGTTACGAAATAAGTTCTCTTCATTTTACTCTTTCTTCTTTAAATCCTTTGTATTCTTCTCTATAATTTTGCGTGCGATCATAATCTGATGCCCGCATCCCATACATTTCAACCGAAAATCCGCTCCCACCCGGAGGATCTCCCACTCCTTGCTGCCGCACGGGTGTTGCTTTTTCAAGGTTATGATATCGCCCACTTCGTAGATATAAGACATACTCTCACCTCATCTCTGTTAAATTACTGAAGCTCTACTTCCTTCTCTTTCACTCCGCGCACAACAAAACGGTGTTCATCACTGGCTGCGGTACATGTAGAAAGCGTAACAACCGTATCGTCCGTTGTCACCTTCACCCCGGTATCGTAATCTGCCTCTTTCATCGTCATATCAAGGAATGTCTGATATTCTTCGTCACTGGCAAAGGAGGTCAGATACGTATCGGACGTATCAAGCACCTGACCAACCGAGTAGATTTTATAAGTAATCTCTCTTCCGTCCGGCGTATAAATATAGAAATATGGATTTTCTTTCCAGAAATCTTCGTCTTTATATTCTTCCAGTTTGCGGAACATAGAACCGTCCTTCATACGGTGTCCGTAAATAATCGTATTCTTGTCTGTGAAATCAGAGCTTGCCGCCGCATCAACAAATATTGCTCCCAACGTATTTTCATTCGCTGAAAATGTCTTGTGGAGATACAGGTCATTGTCCGCTCCCTGTACCACCGGATAATTGATCTGCGAAGGCTCCTTGTAAAATCTGATCCACCCCACAGTATCCTTATTGATCTTCATAAGCTCATCAAAATCAACCCGGAATTTTTCCTTATCATCCGCATTCTTGATCGCCACATCTCTTACCTTCTCATATTCACTCTGTCCGTCTTTATAGCCTTTTCCTATCTGAAGTAATTTAAACGCAGACACGCAGAATATAACAATCGCAGCTACAAGGATCACGTTCAAAATCATATTTTTACGTCTCGCCTTCCTTGACTTTCTGCGCCCTCTGTGATGATTTGCTCTCTTACAATTCATTTCCTTTGATTTCCCATCTATCTTTCTCTTAGCCGACATTTTCCTCACTCCAAGTCTTCATCATTTTCCACAGCTCTATCACTGCAGCCATCATCAATCTACGCTTTATTTTAGCCGATTTTTCTTCACAGTACAAGCATCATTCCCACAAAAGCAAAAAGGCTACAGTTATTTTATATTTTTTTAATTTCTGTTTTATTGACTTTACTTGCCATTATCGTATGATAATAATATATTTTCAGGAGGTTGATGACTTTGAAAGAAAAATTTATGCGTTTTATGTATGGGCGGTACGGAGTAGACACTTTAGGCAAATATTCCCTCGGTGCGGGGCTTGCCACAATGGTGCTGTCCATCGTCTTTGACAGCTACACACTGTCACTCTTATCGTGGTTTTTTATCATTTTGACATATTTTCGAATGTTCTCTCGAAACCTGTACAAAAGATCCAGCGAGAACCAGACATTCCTAAACAAAACCTACAAACTCAGAACATGGTTCGGCAAGCAAAAGAATATACTCACACAAAGAAAAACACATCACATTTACCGCTGCCCGGGATGCAAGCAGAAAATCCGCGTTCCCCGCGGAAAAGGACGCATTGAAATCCGCTGTCCGAAATGCCATACCACCTTCATCAAAAACAGTTAAATCAATTTTGGACACCCCAAAATGTAATTTAGGACGTAGCATTTTGCAAAAATGCTACGTCCTAAATTATACCTTAAACCGATATCCTACGCCCCAGATTGTTTCGATATACTGTGGATTGGATGTATCCAGTTCAATCTTCTCGCGAATCTTTTTAATATGCACTGTTACTGTTGCAATATCACCCACAGACTCCATGTCCCAGATCTCCCTGAAGAGATCATCCTTCGTATACACATGGTTCGGATGCGCTGCCAGAAATGTTAATAAATCGAATTCTTTTGTCGTAAATGTTTTTTCTTCGCCATTTACCCATACGCGGCGGGCAGTTGTGTCTATCTTGAGTCCGCGAATTTCTATGATTTTATTTTTCTCTGCTGCACTTCCGATCAAACGGTCGTATCTTGCCAGATGCGCTTTCACTCGTGCAACCAATTCGCTTGGGCTGAATGGCTTCGTCATATAATCATCGGCTCCAAGTCCTAACCCTCGTATTTTATCGATATCGTCCTTCTTTGCTGATACCATGATAATCGGAGTATTCTTCTCATCGCGAATCTTACGGCAGATTTCAAATCCATCCACCCCGGGGAGCATTAAATCCAGAATAAAAAGATCGTACTCTCCGCTTAACGCTTTCTCAAGTCCGAGCGTCCCTTCATTTGCCACTTCTACTTCAAATCCTGAAAGCTCCAAATAATCCTTTTCCAGATCCGCAATCGCTTCTTCATCTTCCACAATCAATATCTTACTCATTTACCGGTACCTCCTGATATTTTCTAAGCACAAAATACATGGTTGTGCCTGTATTCTCTCTGCTGGTAGCCCATATCTTGCCGCCATGTTCTTCGATGATTTTCTTGACAATCGACAAGCCGATTCCGCTTCCGCCCTTCGAAGAATTTCTGGAAGCATCTGTTCGATAAAATCTCTCGAATATATTTGGCAGGTCTTTGGCTGCGATTCCTTTTCCGTTATCTTCAATCTCTACCTGCACGAAATCTCCTACATCTTTAATTCTGAGATTAATCTTCCCTTTTTCCTTGTCCATATATTTCACAGAATTGTTGACGATATTGTGGATCACACGTGTGATCTGCTCCGCGTCCGCAATAACCTGCACTTCTTCTTCCACATAATTAAAATATCCGAACTCGACATTTTTTGCCTCCAGATCGAGCGAAAGATCTTCTGCACAATCCGAGAAATAATCATTCACTGACAAAATCTTGAAGTTATATGGGATACGATTCGTATCAATCTTAGAATACAATGTCAATTCATTGATCAACGTATCCATCTCATTTGCTTTATTATAAATGGTCCGAATATATTTTTCCATTTTCTCCGGCGTATCCGCCACGCCATCCATGATTCCTTCCGCATAGCCTTTAATCGTCGTCACCGGTGTCTTCAGATCATGGGAAATGTTACTGATCAGTTCTTTATTTTCTTTATCAAAAGCAACCTTCTCTTCCGCGGTATCTTTTAGTCTCTGGCGCATATCTTCCAGATCTCTACTTAGCTGTCCCAACTCATCATCTGCCTCTGTCGGAATCTCAAAATCCAGATCTCCGGTCTGTATCCTTCTTGCCGCTACACGCATCTTATTAAGGGGACCCATAATCCCACGGTAGATCCAGACAATCAGAAGAAATGCTGTCAATACAAGCACAATGGCTACGCCAAACATCATATCCATCACAAACTCTTCTACTTCCGGAATCACATTGCTGATGTTGGTGACAATAAATGCACTTCCCTGTTCCCCTGCCGGATAAACGAAATCCACCTGCTTGACAAGCGCCTGTACCTCTCCGCCAAGATAAATACCATTTTTTGACGTCGTCGCAGAATCCCCGTAATCAGGAAGCTGACAGATAACTTTCTCCACCTTTCCTGCATCTGCGCCGGTATATACGATCGTACTGTCTTTGCGCACAAGAAGATAGGACTTCTTTTCTTTCAGACGCTGATTAAATCCATCTAAATATGTTGCATCTTCCATTTCTCCGGAATGCAGATCTGCCATCTCTTCCAGTTCGCGATATGGCTTTTCAGTTAGATTCGACAGCACTTGCGTAGAATTCGACAAAGATTCCACTGTTGCACCGGAAATGCCATATGTTTCTTCAATTGCTCCCGCCTGGATTCTCCACATGATCAGCACCATCGCAACGGAGAGTATGACCGGTATTAATGTAATTGTTAAAAAGGCAATAGACAACCTTGTTTTCAACTTCATATGCTTATGTCCTCCGCCTTCAGTATAGCATGAAAAAGGGCGCCTCTCACCAAAGCGCCCATAAACTTTTATTAAAATTTTATAAATAGGATTTGAGGATTTCTGCCTTGTCTGTTTTCTCCCATGACAGGTCAAGATCCGTTCTTCCAAAATGTCCGTATGCTGCTGTCTGCTTGTAGATTGGTCTTCTAAGGTCTAACATCTTGATAATACCTGCCGGACGAAGGTCAAAGTTCTCTCTTACGATATCAACCAACTTCTCCTCAGAGATTTTTCCTGTTCCGAAAGTATCAATCATAATAGATGTCGGCTGTGCTACACCGATCGCATAAGATAACTGAATCTCACATTTCTTTGCAATACCTGCCGCAACAATGTTCTTAGCCACATAACGCGCCGCATAAGCCGCAGAACGGTCTACTTTAGTACAGTCTTTACCGGAAAATGCACCGCCGCCGTGCCGAGCCATTCCACCATAAGTATCTACGATAATCTTACGTCCTGTTACACCGGAATCTCCGTGAGGTCCGCCGATTACAAAACGTCCTGTCGGGTTAATGAAGAATTTTGTCTTATCGTCAACCATTTCTGCCGGAATTACCGCATCAAATACATATTTCTTAATGTCCTCGTGAATCTGCTCCTGTGTTACATCCGGATCATGCTGTGTAGAAAGTACCACTGCGTCCAGTCTCTTTGGTACTCCTGCCTCATCATATTCTACAGTTACCTGAGATTTTCCGTCCGGTCTCAAATAGCCAAGTGTTCCGTTTTTACGAACTTCTGTAAGCTTCCGTGTCAATTTGTGTGCGAGAGAAATCGGATATGGCATAAGCTCCGGTGTCTCATCACAGGCATAACCGAACATCATTCCCTGATCTCCTGCACCAATCGCTTCGATTTCTTCATCAGACATCTGGTTTTCTTTCGCCTCCAACGCTTTGTCAACACCCATAGCAATGTCACTGGACTGCTCGTCAATTGCAGTAATTACGCCGCAAGTATGAGCGTCAAATCCGTATTTTCCTCTGTTATATCCAATCTCATCTACTGTTTCACGGACGATTTTCTGAATATCTACATATGCGTTTGTTGTGATTTCTCCCATAACAAGAACAAGACCTGTTGTGATCGCTGTTTCACATGCCACACGACTGTTCGGGTCTTGCTCTATGAGAGCGTCAAGTACTGCGTCAGAAATTGCGTCGCAGATCTTATCCGGATGACCTTCTGTTACAGATTCAGATGTGAATAATAATTTCTCCATGTTCTTCTTCCTTTCTTTCGTACTTTCTCTGTCGGGGCTATCATTCATTCTATAAAATGCGCAGAGCCGCCTCGCGCCATAGGCGCTCAGTCGCGGACATTCTTTTGCCCTGCTCTTTGTTTTCGCGAAAAAAACAGCCCACAACAAGTGGACTGTTTATATTCTCATAAATCAATCCTCTTATTGTTCGATTGCTCGCTCAGGTTGGCACCTTCCCATGACGGGGGTTGCCGCAGCTTCATAGATCCTTTGTATCTCCACTGCTCTGAATAAGAGAAAGTTTGCAATATTTATTTTTGATACTTATAAACCTTACATCCTTTTATAGTAATTGTCAAGGATGAATTCCAGCTAATTTTTTTCTAGCCGACTTTTAATTTGAATTTCTGGATTTCTCTCTCAGTCTCCACTTTTTCGATCAATCCACCGATACTGCGGAGTTTTTCTTCGAAGCGCTCATATCCACGCTGAATGTAAACAATGTCATCCACGATCGTAATTCCGTCTGTCGCAAGACCCGCAATACAAAGCGCAGCTCCCGCACGAAGATCCGGCGCACTAACTCTCGCTCCGGAGAATTTCTCTACACCTTCAATCGTAGCGGAATTTCCCTCCACTTTGATATTGGCTCCCATTCTTGCCAATTCATCCAGATATTTAAAACGATTTTCGAAAATACTCTCTGTAATCGTACTTGTCCCTTTGCAAAGAGCTAAAGTGACACCAATCTGTGGCTGCATATCTGTCGGAAATCCCGGATATGGCAACGTTTTTACATGTGTGCTTGTAAGGCTGCCCTTTGACACAACGCGCACTGCATCATCAAATTCTTCTACTTCACATCCGATTTCTACCAATTTAGCAATTGTTGCCTCCAGATGCTTCGGAATTACGTTCAGCACAGTCACATCTCCTTTGGTAGCTGCTGCTGCAAACATAAATGTTCCTGCTTCAATCTGATCCGGAATCACGGAATACTCTGTCCCATGAAGTTGTCTCACACCACGGATCTTAATCACATCTGTTCCCGCGCCACGGATATTTGCGCCCATACTGTTCAAGAAGTTTGCCACATCTACAACGTGTGGTTCCTTGGCAACGTTCTCCATAATGGTCTGTCCCTCTGCCATTGCCGCAGCCATCATCACATTGATCGTTGCTCCGACGCTCACCACGTCAAAATAAATATGCTTCCCTACCAGACGCTCTGCCTCTGCAATAATCTTACCATGCTCAATTTCAACTTCTGCACCAAGCGCACGGAATCCTTTCAAATGCTGATCGATCGGTCTGCTGCCGATATTACATCCTCCCGGAAGTGCAACTTCTGCATGCTTATATTTTCCAAGCAATGCTCCCAACAAATAGTAGGAAGCTCTGATTTTCTTGATATAATCATATTCAATACTGAAATCTCTAACCCCTCTGCCATTGATTCGAACCGTATGACGGTCCACACGCTGAACATCTGCTCCAATTCCTGTAATTGCATCTAACAGGACATTGATATCATTTACGTCCGGCAGATTGTCAATTTTCACAGTTTCATCTGCCATAATAGCTGCAGCGAGAATTGCAAGCGCCGCATTTTTTGCGCCACCAATTTCAACCTCTCCCACTAATGGATGGCCACCCTTAATAATATATTGCTCCATATATTACACCTCTGATTTTTCTTCTATTCTCTATCTAGCAAATTATAATCTATGTCCATACCCTTTGACATTATAACACATTTTCCCTGTTTGTAAAATATTTTTTACACTTGTGTAACTATTTCGTAATATTTACAGTGCCTCAAGCGCCTCCAAAACACGAGAAACTGTTTCCTTGAAATCAATGCCGTCTTCGCAAATGGTAATGTCGGCATATTTCTCAAAAAGCGGTACTCTCTCATCATACAAATCTCTCAGTGTCTGTCCGTCTTTCAGCACAACACCACGATTTTTTGCATTGAGCAATCTGCTGTTTATTGTTTCAAAAGAAGCTTGCAAATATACTATTTTTCCGATCTCTTTGTAGTGCTTCATAGCATTTTCGCAATAAACCACACTGCCACCCGGAGAAATCACTGCATTATGTGCCTCCACGCCGGCATTTACCCGGTCTTCAACTTTCAGGAATCCATCATTCCCCTGTTCTTCAATGATTTCTTTTAACAGCTTTCCTTCCTGTTCCTGAATCAGAAGATCTGTATCAATAAACTGATATCCTAAACGTTTTGCCGTCACAACTCCGACTGTACTTTTTCCGACTGCCGGCATACCAATAAAAATAATATTATCCATCGCTTGGCTTCCTTTATCTGCTGTATCTTTTCAAGGTTACGTGGAGGTATTCTAACACATCTTCTCGCATTCGTCTACTTTTTATAGCGAGAATCAATAAAACTTTCTTTTTTCTCTGCGTTCACGCCTTCTCAAAAGCAGTTCCTGACATAACATCACCTGAATAAGATCCAGAAGCCATACTCCCGGATTTTCTTCTTCCTCCTGCGCTCTTTCATAGATTCTCTTCGTCATGAAACGAAGCTGCAAACGGTCCGGATATTCGTCATAGATCATACTGGAACTATATTCCAGACGGTCACACTCTTCTTCTACAAGCGGAAGCACACGCTTTGCTGTGTCCGGATAAGTACTCTTCATATAATCATAATCCATCCGGTCCGTCCGCTCTGTTCCATACATGAAGAACTCCGGATAAGCCATATAATAAGGGATTTTGTTATGCATATCTATACGCTCCTGTAAATAAGTATCTACCTTAGTATATGTGGGATGCCATCCCGTGGTGATTGCTATTTCTTATCCTTGTTCCATTTCGGACAAATTCCGGACAAACCTTGATTTTTGCACTTCTCTATGCTAAACTATTACCCGTTACAAAAACCCGAAAAACAAGGTCTTACAAGGGTTTCGCCGATTGCCGGCGTAAGCCAAATGCCTGCGGTATTTGGCTCTCGCGACATTCGCCAGATGGATGTGCAAGCACATCCGCATGGCTCATTGTTTCGCGTAAAATGAATCGAGTGTTCGTGACCTTCCACTCGTAAAACAAAACTAAAGGAGAACTGAATATGAAAAATCAAAAGGTAACTTTCATGACACAGGCAGCTATGATCGCTGCTATCTATGTGGTGCTTACTTATGTCTTTGCACCATTTTCTTTCGGAGAAGTACAGGTCCGTATTGCAGAGGCACTGACCATTCTTCCGTTATTTACTCCCGCCGCAATTCCGGGGCTGTTTGTCGGCTGTCTGATTGGAAATATTCTCGGCGGAGCAGTTTTACCGGATATCCTATGCGGAAGTCTGGCAACCTTGATCGGCGCTTTTTTCACGTATCAGCTTCGTAATAAAAGCCCTTATCTTGCGCCACTTCCTCCGATTGCCGCCAACACACTGATCGTACCATTCGTGCTGCGATATGCGTATGGCGTTGCACTTCCAATTCCATTTATGATGCTGACCGTTGGAATCGGAGAAGTTGTTTCCTGTGGTATACTGGGAATGATTGTTTACTTTGCTTTAAAAAAATATAGAAATGTCGTATTTCAGCCGATAAAACGAAATCGTTAACAAATCAGGGACGGGTTAAAACCCGTCCCTGATTTTGTCTTTTATCCGATATACGTATGTCCCGTTCCTGCCGTCAATGCATCCATTTCTTCAAATGTGCTGGTTTTTCGTTCGCCGCTTGCTGCGTCCACATAGATTACATTCTCATCTGTGTATCCTACAAGAATGATCGGCTTTCCGGCCTCTTTCATTCCAATCACCGGCTTCCCCTGATTGATAATGTAAGCAAGTTGTTCCGCTGTACATCCTGTAAGATTAAGACTTGCGCCGGAATTATATTCTTTCAGCGCTTCCATCGGCGAAACTCCACTGTCAAGCTTTGCTTTAATCTGTGCTGCCATATCCTCAGAATGATCAATGGTATAGTTCAAATCCCGATTTCCTCTCTCCCATATATAGGACTGGCTTTGATCCACCACGACTCCTCCATACGAATCTGCCTTTTGGATGGCATCGCCTGCAATTTCATAAGAGCCCTGAAGTTTTCCATATCCATAGACGTAGTATTGTTTCTCTTTCTTATCGTAATCAAAGGTAATCGTTGTCGGATTCTCAAACATTACTTGTTTTGGCTTTAATACCTTCGGTTCTTTATCTGAAATGCCATCTTCATAGGTCAGCCGCATCTGTTTTTTCTTCAATTCTGTCACATAAGAATCCAGATAAATATTGCTTTCCTTCTGTTCTTCGTTATTAGAAATATATTCTTCTGCCGTTGCAGTGTAGATGCTTCCGTCTCTTACTGCCCGCTCCAGAATCACTCTGTTTTTCTCCATTTTAGCGCCCAGTATATAGATCTCTTTTTGCTCATAAGTCTTGACTGTTTTTCCCTTGCTGTTCTGAATCTCCACTTTATACATAGGGCTTGCATCTTCACCCGCTGCTGTTTGTCCGGCATCTTCTATTCTTGAAGTTCCGTATACAAAATCATTTTTCACAAATCCAAGAGGATAGATGTTCTCGCCTTCTTTGCCGGTTACTGTCCTTGTCTTGCCGGAAGACAGATTCATAATGGTAAGCTCATTAGCTCCATTTTCTCCGCTTTTTGACTGATAAGCAAGGAGACGCCCGTCGCTGGATACTACATAATGATCCTCCGTAAGTCCTGTTACCAGCTCCTTCGTCTTTTCCTTTTCCACATTTGTCTCATAAAAGGTATCGCCGGCAAGTACATACAGCATCTCTCTATCCACACTATAGTAGACTAATTTCCCCAACTCGTGAATCGCATTTCCCCACGAGGTATCTGTAGGGATAAACACCTTTTCTTCTACAGAGCTTTGCTCTACATTATAATAGTAAACCGCAACACCAACCTGTCCTTCGTGTTCTCCACGGTTCATATATCCATATACAGCAAATGTCACATTTCCGTTTCCATCTGCCTCTAATAATTGTATTTCATGCTGATTTGTAAGATTTCTCTCATCCGTATTTTCCGAAGCTGCGAAACTGAATACCAGCGATACTTCATCCGTCTCTTTGTTATAGCTCCACAAATCATCTGCCTGCACAAAAGAGACAATGCTTCCATCCTTATCATTCAGATAAGGGACATCATATTCCGAGATTCCGAGAAGCACACCCTTTTCGCTTAACACCTTTTTGGTCGGATCAAAGATCTGCTCCATCGTACGGTCATAATCCAGCAAATATCCCCGCTTGGCATAAGAATCATAGCGCACACGGAAGAACTCTCTTACTTTATACAGATCATCCTCATTTTCTTCCCCTTTACACCGCACAATAAATTCTGCCTGTATCGATGAGGAGGTATCATTCATCTCTTTGATTTCCCAGCGTTCGCCGCCCTCTAGTTTTGGCTCCAGCTCGCCGTAAGATGCCTGATCATAATTCGAGTGGATCGTTACATGTGCAAAGGTACTGTTATCGCCATCTTCATTCGGCTCAATCGCCTTTCCGACACCGACTCCTTCTTCCTTATGCAAAGCTCCGTTATGGAACGTCGTCACATAATCCAGACACTGCTGTATATCTGCCTTCTCTGCATCGGCAATTCTCGTATAAAAATGTACGGTTTTTTCTTTATTATAATTTAAAATAATTTCCAGCACCCGCTCTTCATCTAACAGACCGGACTTGTTAAGATCAAGCATTTCCGTTTTCCCCGGCTTTTTTATCTTTTTCTCCAGAAATGCTTCTGTGCCATCTAACGAATACACCTTGTATTCCATACTTGAAATTGCATTTTCATAAGCGTTGATCTCCACATTCAGCTTTCCGGATAAGACCGGTGTGATCGTGTCGCGAATCGTCGGAATGTCCATAGACTGCGCATATCCGGGAACAGCATTTATCCCATATCCGCCGCAATCAAAACCTATCTTTGGAAACGTTGCAGTTCCAATGTCCGCCGTCATATTATCGTTTCCCTTATTAGTAAAATAACTGAACACCAATACTGCCACGATAAATACTCCGATAAGAATACCGGCTTCTTTTAATTTGTTCTTTATATTCATCCTGTGTCCTCTTTTATCTAATCCTTCTGCATACCAAGGAGACGTCCAAGCGTTGGTTCCACATTTAAAAATGCTTCACAATCCTTGATTCTCTTACTATTCTTTCCTTTTTTCCCGATATCTATGGCACGGATCAAAATATTTTTCGGTGTATGCTCCATGTCAATGAATTCCAAGACCTGTACTTCATATCCTTCTCTTTCCAAATATTCTGCGCGGAGTGCATCTGTCACGATTGCAGAAAAACGTTCTTTGAGAAGTCCATGTTTCAGAATCGGTTTCAAGACATCATTTGCAATCTGCCCATTAATCTCATGCTGGCAGCACGGAACAGACAAGATAACTTTCGCGTGCCAGCCGACAGCTTTTGCAAGCGCATAATCCGTTGCGGTGTCACAGGCATGCAATGTCACTACCATATCCACCCGATCAACACCTTCGTAATCCGCAATGTCGCCTTCCAGGAAAGTCAATTTCTCATATCCGTATTTTTTACTCAGCTCATTACAATGTCTGATAACCTCTGTTTTTAAATCCAACCCGATGATACGGATATCGTATTGCTTTAACTCATGCAGATAATAATACATGGCAAATGTCAGATAAGATTTTCCACATCCAAAATCAAGAATCGTAACTTCTCTCCCCTTGTCAAGCTGCGGAAGAATATCCTCAATAAATTCAAGGAAGCGGTTAATCTGTCGAAACTTGTCAAACTTCGTCCGCACAATCTTCCCTTCTTCGGTCATAACCCCAAGATCTCTCAAAAAAGGAACCATTGTTCCCTCTTCCAGAATATACTGCTTCTTGCGGTTATGGTTCATATCTGCCTGCTTATTCGGATTCTTCTGCGCTTTTCGCTTGATTGTCAGCTTCCCTTTTTTGCTCACGAGAACCGTGTAGTTCCACTGCTTTGTCTCCATCTGCATCTGTTTCATATTTTGCATATATTCAAAAATTCTATCCGCCGCCTCCCCGGCACTAAGATTCTCATGAAACGCTTGCCGATTACAAAAAGACTCCAACTGAAAAACAAGTTCTCCCCTCTTAAGAAGAGGACGAACCTTCACCTTCTCCACACCGGATTTATCCCGCGGCGCACTCAGCACCGCAGCTAAAAACTCCTGATTCAAATTTTCTTGTAATAATAATTTTAAATTCTCCATAAT
>SKEQ01000285.1_pt1 | contig 48196 bp, 48 predicted proteins | sample 4826751 | NCBI WGS metagenome assembly SKEQ01 (sample SAMN11008805, study PRJNA524170) | human gut metagenome | biome: Human fecal sample; material: Feces; isolation source: fecal sample from pouch patient p44 | host: Homo sapiens | place: Israel: Tel-Aviv | collected 2013-07-11
TTTCCTATTTTTTCAAAATCCTCATTGCGTTCAAGACGGCAATTATGGTAACGCCTACATCACCAAATACAGCTTCCCACATTCCAGCTATACCCAGAGCACCAAGGATCAGGAACACACTCTTAATTCCAAGGGCAATCACTATATTCTGCATGACAATTTGCTTTGTCGCTTTTGCCACATCAATCGCATCCACCAGCTTAGATGGTTCATCTGTCATCAGAACCACATCCGCAGCTTCAATGGCCGCATCTGAACCAAGACCACCCATTGCGATACCAACATCCGCACGAGCAAGGACAGGAGCGTCATTGATACCATCACCAACAAAAGCTAATTTGCTTCCCTGTCTCTTTTTACTGTCCAAAAGCTCAACCTTTTCCACTTTTTGATCAGGAAACAGTTGTGCATAATATTCATCCAACTGCAATTCTTCCGCAACAGCCTTTCCGATTTTTTCATCATCACCAGTAAGCATGACTGTTTTTTCCACACCGATATGTTTCAAATCAGAAATTGCTTTTTTGCTGTCCGGCTTTACTTCATCTGTTATCAAAATGCATCCGGCATATTGACCATCTACTGCTACATAAACCTTTGTACCAACTTTTTCACAGGCTGTGTACTCCACATGCTCTGAATCCATAAGTTTCGTATTGCCAGCATAAACTTTCTTCTTTCCTGCCATGGCACTGATTCCATATCCGGAAATTTCCTTGTAATCAGAGATAACTGATTGGTCAATTTCTTTTCCATAAGCAGAGAGAATGGATTTTGCAATAGGATGGTTAGAAAAGCTCTCTGCCTGGACCGCATACTCCAGAACCTGTTCTTTTGAAAATCCATTTGCAGGCAGAATATCAGTCACATTGAAAACACCCTTTGTAAGTGTTCCAGTTTTATCGAACACAATAATGCTGACATTATTAAGCGCCTCTAAATAATTACTTCCTTTTACAAGAACACCTCGTTTAGATGCCGCACCAATACCTCCGAAGAAAGTCAGCGGGATTGAAATGACCAATGCACATGGGCAAGATACCACAAGGAAAACAAATCCTCTGCGAATCCACTCTGTCCAACCTCCACCAAGAAGGATCGGTGGCAGAATTGCCAGAATAGCTGCTAAGATTACAACAACAGGAGTGTAATAACGTGCAAATGTAGTAATGAAATTTTCTGTTGGTGCTTTTCTACTGGACGCATTCTCCACAAGATCAATAATCTTTGAAGCAGTAGATTCACCAAATGCTTTCGTTGTCTTAATCGTTAAAACACCCGTCTGATTCATACAACCGGAAAGTGCTTCGTCTCCTTTATGAACGCTTCTCGGAACCGATTCTCCAGTTAAAGCCCTCGTATCCAGCATAGAATCTCCATCCAATACCACACCGTCTAATGGGATTTTTTCACCAGGCTTTACAATAATAATCTCGCCAATGGCAACACTTTCAGGAGATATGGTAATCAATTCTCCGTTCCTTCTGACTGTAGCACAATCCGGACGTATATCCATTAAATCTGATATAGATTTTCTGGAACGCTCAACAGCCAATGACTGGAAAAATTCACCAACTTGATAGAACAGCATAACAGCAACTGCTTCCGGATATTCACCAATGACAAAAGCACCAATCGTAGAAACGCTCATCAGGAAATGTTCATCAAATACACGTCCCTTTGAAATATTCCTCACAGCTTGCCATACAACATCCCCGCCAAGAATAATATAGGAGACAATGAGAAAAACTAACTCGACAGGCAGTGGCACTTTCGCAAAAACTGTCAATGCCATACCAATACCATAGATTGCTGCGCCAATCGCTAAACGAATCGTCAACTTCTTGTCCTCATTGTTATAGGATGTATTGGTATCCTGTTTTTTTGCAGGTATATAGTATTCCTGTGCAATTTCGGAAACTTCTACATCTGGCTCATGGCTGTGGACAATCGTTTCAATCTGACTGGCTATTGTATTTGCGGCAACTGGAGCAACATTGATTGTCAGCGTCTGCTTCATCAAATTTACAACTGAGGATTGTACTCCATCCAATTCTCCGACTTCTTTTTCAATTTTTGCAGAACAATTCGGACAATCCAATCCTTTTAACGAATAACTCTTTGTAACATTCATAACGGTTTCTTCCTGAACTTCCACATCGGGCTCATGTCTATGTACAATCGTTTCAATCTGACTGGCTATCGTATCTGCGGCTGTCTGAGTAACATTGATTGTAAGCGTCTGCTTCATCAGATTTACCACTGAGGATTGCACTCCATCCAACTCTCCGACTTCTTTTTCAATTTTTGCGGAACAATTTGGACAGTCCAACCCTTTTAATAGAAATATGCGTTTCATGATAATCTCCTTATAATTTGTTTAATTGTTCAATTACTCAACTATAATATTAAAAAATATTATTTCTGCCAAAGATGCTCAAATCCCTTGTCAATAATCTCTTTCACATGATCATCTGCCAGCGAGTAGTAAACTATCTGTGCTTCTTTACGGAATTTTACCAGATTCGCTAGGCGTAATGCCTTTAACTGATGCGAAATTGCAGATTTTGTTACCCCCAGTAGCACTGCAAGATCACATACACACATCTCACTCTGTTCTAGAGCGTGTAAGATTTGTACTCTAGTTCCATCTCCAAATAGCTTAAACAAAGAAGCCAACTGGATATAATCATCTTTTGGCTGCATCTTGGATTTCACATCATTCACAATATCCTCATGAATTACATCGCAATTACAAATATAAGACGTTTTTGACATATATTCACCTCCAAATAATAATAGTTGAACAATTACTCAACTATTATTATACTTATTTTTAAATTAATGTCAATAAGCTGATGTTAGTTCCCCATAAATTTTACAATTAAAACCAGCTCTTTATTCTTTTCTTAATCTTTTTTTCCCAGTATACCGTTTTGGCTTTCTTGTCACACTTCCTGTAAATTCCGATTGAGCTTTCCCTTATTGTTTCCCTTGTGTTATATCGTCCCGCCAGTGTTTACGAACTCTGATAAGGGAAAATACAAGACCAAGAAAATTATGTAAAACAGTATAACACAAAATAAAAGTGACATGGTGAACTGATTGAAATGCTTCTGATTTTTGTAGCAAATAATTGATTGAACGATAAGAAGATAAAATACGATGAGAACAATATTTGCAGAATATAATCCCGGACGAAACAGCATTGATGTTTATATCAGTGCAGGCTATATGCTTCGCATTGACTGCTGGAAAGCAGAAAAGAATTTGAGAACCACACCCGGATCAGATTGTGCATTAAACACACTTGCCATTGATGAACCACTAGAATATGCGAGACTGTATCTTGATGGAAATTTACAGATGTGGGGTAGATGCAGAAGATTCCTTGACATTATAGTAATGTTCAAAAAACGCTGAGAATAATTTCTTCTCAGCGTTTCTGACGACTATTCGGACTTATTTTTTCCAGTAATTCTATTGTTTATGTTATTCCTGCTATATTGGAAGAAGATATCAAAGCACTGATTTATTGATTGTAATTATATTTTTTTCACTCTGCAAACCCGGAAGTTATATCATCACTTTGCTGCCAGATACTATAGATCTGATACAACATTGATCGGATTTCCTTCCATAAACTGCTTTATATTATCCGCCAGAATAGAAACCAACCGCTGTCTTGTCTCAAGTCCTTTCCATCCCATATGTGGCGTCAAAAGGACTTGATCCATAGTATAAAGAGGGTTTGTTTCTTCAGGTGGTTCAGTTTCCTGAACATCAAGTCCGGCTCCTGCAATCATACCATTTTCTAATGCTTCTATAAGAGCAGCCTCATCAATAAGCGCACCTCTTGAAGTATTAATAATAAACGCTGATGGCTTCATAAGCGATAGAGTTTCTTTATTGATCATATGTTTTGTACTTTCTGTCAATGGACAGTGCATGGAAACATAATCACTATTCTTAAGCAGCTCCTCAAGCGATACATAGCAGATCCCCTTCTCATCCTCTTTCGGTGTCCTGGCATATACAAGTATGTTCATATCCAAAGCCTGTGCGATCTGGATAACTTTCCTGCCAATGTGTCCTGCACCTATAACACCAAGTGTTTTTCCATTTACCTCAACATGCGGAACCTGAAGATTTCTGGTAAAATTGTCATGATTTCCGCATGCCAGCATCTTCATCTGTACCTGCATTGCAGAACTCAGATTCAATATCATCATGATCGCAGTATGTGCCACACGTTCTGTGCTGTATGCCGGGATATTGCAGACTGTAATCCCCTTCTTTCGTGCTGCTTCAAGATCAATATTATTATATCCTGTACCTGCCTCGCAGATCAGTTTAACAGATTCCGGAAATTTCTGTATCATTTCTGCACTCACAGGCATCTCCTTTGTTACAATGATATCTGCACCCTGAATACGCTCTGACAGCTGCTGTTCTGTTGTATCATCATATACTGTAACATCAGAAGATAAAACGGAAAAATCCAGCTTCCCATCAAAATTCATTTTCTTTGCATTCAATACCACACATTTATCGTTCATACTATAAATTTCTCCTTTTAAATTACTTTAGGCTATCGAGATTGCACCTCTTTATCAGTCGGCCATGATCTCCGAAGAGCCACATAGGATATTAAAAAGTTTGCAAACCAACCTGCTGGTACAGCAAGCCAGACAAACACAATGCCAAAACGCGGTGCACAAATCAAAGCAACCGACAGACGGATCGCCAGATTCACCATATTTGCAATAAGGAACGGGCGCATGATTCCAAGACCACGAAGGACCCCATCGGTTGCCATTTTGATTCCCATAAAGATGAAGAAGTAACCGAGCCATCTCATATAACCCTCGGATACCTGATAAGCCAGGGCAGTTCCATCTTTACCAAGGAATAGTGAGGAAATCTGAGTATGCAATGTTTCAATGACTATAAAAGCAAGAACTGCAAAACATACATCTAACACCAGTGCAGCGTAATATCCTTTTTTGATCCGTTCAATTTTCTTTGCACCAAGATTCTGGGAAACATATGGGGAAACCGCATTGCCAATGGATACAAAAATCAATGAAAAAACATTCTCTACCCGCATCGTCGCCGCATAACCCGCAAGTGCCTGTGTACCGAAAGGATTTACAACAGCCTGTACGATCATCATACCGATGGACACTGTAGACTGCTGAAGAACCGAAGGTACAGCAATTTGAAGCATGGAATATAACTCCTGCCTGTCAAACCAGTCAAAGCGACTTTTATATCGACGCATCCGGCTAAGGAAAAGAAAAAGTGAAAACACCGCAGAAATCCCCTGTGCTATAAGAGTCGCAAGGGCTGCACCAAACACACCGAGACCAAGTCCTGCCACCATCCAAAGATCCATAAAAATATTTAAGATTGACGAGAATACCAGGAGCCCCAGTGGGATTTTTGATTCACCAATGGAAGTGAACATGTTGGAAAGAATGTTATACATAAACAGAAACGGAAAGCCCACAAAATAGACCCGCAGATATAACACTGCATCATTCAGTATATCGCCAGGGGTTTGTAATACTCTCATCATCGAGTGGGAAAAGCAAAAGCCAAAAACACCAAGGACTATGCTTAAAATTAAAAAGCTAAACAAGGACGTTGACACGATGGTCTTCATTTTTCCATACTCCCTGGCACCGAAATAGCGGCTCACGAGCACACCGGCACCGACACCTGCCCCCAGTGCCACACAAATGAAAACATTGGTCAGCGCTGCGCAGGCCCCGACAGCTGCAAGTGCAGAGGAGCCAACAAATTGGCCGACGATGATAGAGTCAGCCATATTGTATATTTGCTGAAAAAAACTGCCCAAAATCATTGGCATTGCAAAAACCGTCAACGCTTTAAGAGGCGTATCTGTGAGCAAATATTCATCTTTTGACATTATCATATTCCTCCAAAGCCTTTATAATTTCGCTTATTCTTTCCTTCACCAGAATCTATTCCATACATTCAAAACGCAAGTTTTAAATTACGTTATGAAACAATTATATGTAGCTACAGCTGCTAAGTCAAGCCCGCGTTTACTTTCAGCTAAATAAATGATATGATATTTAATATCCGGAGGATATTATTTTACAGGAGGGACACTTATGTAACTGAACGGTTTAGATGAACTGGATCAGAAAATCATCCAGTTGCTTATAGAAAATGCACGTATTTCTTACTCTGATATCGGTAAAGAAACCGGTATTTCCAGAGTGGCAGTAAAAGCCCGGATTCAGGCTCTGGAGAAACAAGGCATAATTGAAGAATATACAACTATAATAAACCCTCAAAAGATCAGCGGTGCTGTTTCATGCTATTTTGAAATCGAGATAAAACCAGACCATCTGTCGCAGGTGACAGATATATTACATAATAATGATACTGTCACGCAGATTTACCGTGTCACAGGAAGAGACAAGCTGCATGTACATGCCGTTGCTTCATCAAGTGATGAAATGGAACACTTCCTGCACACAGTCATTGATACACTTCCCGGCGTTATCAGCTGCAGCTGCAATACGATCTTATCACGTATTAAAGATATTAAAGGATTACGGCTATAGAAGCCGACATAAAAGGAAATGATTTTTGCTAAGAAAATGCCGGTTTTGACTGGCAAATTTATAAGCTACTTTCATATTTTTAAACACGGACATAACCAGTAGATGGACCTGCACCAACTTTTGCGATATACCCACTCTTAACCAGATTCGTCAAAGTCCTTTCCACGGTAATTTTGCTTATATCAGGACAAAGCTCCATGATTTCTTTCTTTGTAATTTTGCCAACCTTGTTATCAATAACCGCTTTAATTCTATCAGGCTTAGAAAGACTCCGATGCTTCAAATACTCTACACGGCTTTCGAATTCATTGTATGCTTTCAACATGATACCCAGATAATATTTAACAAAAGGCTCATAGCTGTTTTCGCCCTCATGCCAGCCAGTAGAACTTGCTTGAAGGGCTTCATAATATGTTTCTTTTGTCTTTTCAATCAGCATTTCCATACTGACATATTTTCCAACGATGTATCCCGCCTTGTAAAAAAGCAGTAAAGTGAGCAAACGGCTCATCCTACCATTTCCGTCATTGAAAGGATGAATGCACAGAAAGTCCAGAATGAACATGGGAATCAAAACCAGTTTATCAATGCGGTCAGCTTCCCATGCTTCAAGGAAGCGAGCGCAAAGTTCTTCCATCGCTTCAGCAGTCTGAAATGCGGGAACTGGAATAAAACGTGCCTTCTGATGACCCTCGGCATCTGTTTCTGCAATTACATTATCGGAATTCTTATAACTTCCACCAGCAGATCCCTGTGAATAGGAGTACAGATCTCGATGTAACTGCAAAATAATGTTCGGTCTTGGGTTGATATATTCATAACCTTCGTAAATTGTGGAAAGTACTTCACGATAACCAGCAATTTCCTGCTCAGATCGGTTGCGGGGTTCTGCTTTTTGACTTACCAATTCTTCCAAACGCTTATCGCTTGTAAATATACCTTCGATTCGGTTGGATGCTCCCGTACTCTGAACCAATGCAACTTCTAAGAGTGTTTTCAATTCATCTACATTGGCTTCGAGAAATAATTCCTGTTTGCCTTTATGTTCATGAATGCTGCTAACCATCTGAACAATTTCAGGTGTTAACAATTTTTCAGGACTTACAATAAAATCAAAGTCTCTCATAGGAATCTCCTTCACTTCAGATTTATTTCCATCATTCTATCAACAAATGATGGAGATTTCAATAGATTTGATGGAGATAGAATATCCATATACACAATAAATATCCTCATTTCATCCATATATTATATCGTTTTATGGATTGTTTTTTCATTAAAATTACACTATTTTTTCACTATTTTTCATTACTTCATCGTTTTCGCCAACGAATTGAGCAACGCCCGCCTCTCTGGATTCAGATTCTTTTTCTCATAAAATGCTTCTTTAAAAAGCTCTGCATTTTTCCTTTGGTCATCATCCGGAATTTGAGAGTACGCATCCGTAATCATATTGACCTGTGCATGGCCGGAATCACCCTGTACTGCTTTGATATCAGATAATGGTACACACAAGCACGGAAAACACTTTATGCAAAATCTTCCACAGTAAAATCTATAAATGATCCGCAAAGGCAAAGGAAACCGACAGTTTACCATGTTTGGAATTATGGCAGTTCTTTTAGGAAGTGGAGATGCATTCCATCTGGTTCCCCGTGCAGTAGCGCTTTGTACAACTGGACTTGAGAACTTTACTGTACAGATGGGGTTAGAAAAGTGGATTACCTCTATCACTATGACTATCCTAAAATCATCCCCGCCTCAGAATTTGCAACAAGTTGTTGCAAATTTTCTATATCCTTTTATTTTACAGAAGTACTTATTTTTAACTTTTTTCCTTCAGATTTTATATTGCAAAAATCATATCACCATCTGCAGTATATCCTCTATATGTTCTGCATAATAATCAGCCCCATTCAGTTCCCCTTTCTCACCATATCCATACAGGCATCCTATAAAAGGGCTTTTGCAGGACCTGGCACATTCCAGATCCTGTCTCCTGTCTCCGACTACCAGATAAGGGCCACTATATTCCCGGATGATTTCCTGCACAATTTCTGTCTTTGGACGGAATCTGTATGATTCACAGTCATAAAAACGATCAAACCATCGTTCCATCCCAAATTCCTTCCAGTGTGCCTCACGATATGAAGCTTTACAGTTACTTAAGATCACAAGGTGATATCCCCGGTTCTTCAAAGCTGTTAGCATCTCCTCTGCTCCCGGATACCACACTGCCTTATGTTTCCTGATCTGTCTTACCATCAGATCTCCTACCATCCTGCTTGCCTGCTCTTTATAGCTCTGATCCAGTTCCGGCAAAAATGTATTCCACATCTCCTTACTGTTAAGTCCCAGCCAGCCGGCAATTTCCACCGAGCCTATCTCCCGTTCTTCGGTAACCTTCTGTTCTGTCAGCCACTGATAGGTTTCACGAAATGCCGGTTCATAGATTCCAAGGGTATGATGGATCGTTCCATCATAATCGAATATGATCGTTTTTGTCATCATTTATTTTCCTGTCTTTTAGAGCTGCTTCATCAGATTGACCATCTCAATCGCAGATAATGCACAATCATAGCCTTTATTTCCCGCTTTGCTTCCTGCACGCGCAATAGCCTGCTCGATATTTTCAGTCGTGATCACTCCGAATAAAACCGGGATTCCTGTTGCAAGTTCAACCTGTGCGATTCCCTTGGCAGATTCATTACACACCAGATCATAATGTGAAGTATCTCCACGGATGACAGCTCCAACGCAGATAATTGCATCATATTTTCCTGACTGTGCCATCTTCTGTGCTGTAATCGGAATCTCAAATGCTCCCGGTACCCATGCTGCAGTAATGTTCTCTTCTTCTACTCCATGTCTTACCAGTCCGTCGACTGCCCCTCCCAATAATTTATTCACAATAATTTCATTGAATCTCGCTGCCACGATACCAACCTTCATTCCCTCCGGTGCTACTACTTTTCCTTCTACTAAATTGATCTGTCTCATTTTTTCTTCCTCCTGATATTTGCTGTTTTTTATAAATTTATTTCTTTAAAAATATGACCCATCTTTTCCTGCTTCGTCTTCATATACTTCCGGTCATACTTTTGTGCCGGAATCTCCAGAGGTACTCTCTCATTGATCTTCAGTCCGAATTCGCCAAGTCCATAGACTTTATCCGGATTATTTGTCAGTAATCTTAATGATTTCACACCAAGGTCTGACAGTATCTGTGCCCCGACCCAGTACTCTCTGAGATCCGGTGCAAACCCTAACTTCACATTAGCCTCCACAGTATCGTATCCCTGCTCCTGAAGCGCATATGCTTTGATCTTATTGATCAGTCCGATTCCTCGGCCTTCTTGTCTCATATACAGAATAATTCCTCGGCCTTCTGCTTCTACCTGGCGCATCGCTGTCTGCAGCTGCAGGCCACAGTCACATCTGAGCGATCCGAATGCATCCCCTGTCAGACACTCCGAATGTACCCGGCAAAGCACATCCTCACCATCTCCCAGATCACCTTTTACCAGTGCCAGATGATGCTCTCCTGTAATATCATTGATATAACCATACATTTTAAAATCACCGTACTGCGTTGGGAGGTTTGCAACGGCTTCCTCCTTTACATGCTTTTCATGTATTCTTATATAATCCTGCAGATCACGGATCGTAATAAATGTAAGGTTATGCTCTTTTGCCATTTCCCATAGCTGTGATGTACGCATCATAGTTCCATCTTCTTTCATAACTTCACAGCACACGCCGCATTCTTTCAGTCCGGCAAGTCTCATAAGATCTGTTGTTGCCTCTGTATGGCCATTTCGTACCAAAACCCCGCCTTTTCTGGAAATAAGCGGAAACACATGTCCCGGTCTTCTGAAATCCTCCGGTTTTGACTGATCATCCACACACTTCATGATAGTATAGGAGCGCTCTTCCGCAGAGATACCTGTGGTTGTATCTGCGTGATCTACTGCCACGGTAAATGCTGTACTGTGATTGTCCGTGTTCTCCGCAACCATCGGCGGAAAGTTCAATCTCGCCGCAATTTCTGCACTCATCGGTGTACAGATAAGACCCTTTGCATAGGTCGCCATGAAATTAATATTTTCCCTGGTCGCAAACTCTGCCGCACATATCAGATCTCCCTCATTTTCTCTGTCCGGATCATCTGTGACCAGAACTATTTTTCCTTCCTTAAGATCCCTAAGTGCTTCTTCAATTGTGTTGTACTGATAATTTTGTGACATAGTGTATATCCTCCTGTTCTAAAACCCGAATTCTTCAAGAAACTCCATCGTAATTCCGGATTCTTTTTTCTCTTCTTCGTTTTTTCTGATGCCAAGCAGTTTTTCTACGTATTTTCCGATCACATCATTTTCCAGATTAACCAGATCCCCCGGCACCTTTTCCAAAAGAGTGGTTTCTTCTCCTGTATGTGGAATGACCGACACCTGAAAACCAGCTTCATCAACCCTTGCAATTGTCAGGCTGATCCCATCAATACAGACGGATCCTTTTTCCACGATCAGATGCAAAATCTGTGGCGATGTCTCAATTGATACCCAGATGGCATTTTCTTCCCGGAGCATGGAACGTATCACGCCAGTCCCATCAATATGGCCGCTTACTATGTGTCCCCCGAACCTACCGTCTGCAGCCATTGCACGTTCCAGGTTTACCTGGCTTCCGGCCTTGCAGCTGCCAAGACTGCTTCTTCTGATCGTCTCTGCCATCACATCGGCAGTAAATCCGTCCGGCTGAATCGACGTAACTGTCAGACACACACCATTCACAGCGATACTGTCACCGATCCTTGTCCCTTCCAGGACTTTCCGGGCTTTCACTGCCAGGATCCCTGATTCCCCTGTCAGCTGTATATAACGGACTTTTCCTTTCTCTTCTACGATTCCTGTAAACATGATTCCTCCTGTTTTTTATCACACACCTGACATTTTATCCGGATATCCTCACCGATCTGACAGATATCTGTATATTTCAGTTCCACTGCTTCAGACGGCAGTTCAACTCCAATACCCTCTACCGGTGTCTTCCCAGCCACACCGCCAAACAGCTTTGGTGCCACAAAAGCCTGTACTTCCTTTACAATTCCAGCTCGCAGTGCACTGTCATTTAACGTACCTCCTCCCTCCAGGAGGATGCTGTCAATGCCTCTGTTTCCAAGATCTGCCATCAGCTTCTTAAGGTCTATCTGATTCTTTTCGTCGGGACAGTAAATGGTTTCAACTCCCATGGTATGTAATATTTTTATTTTCTCTTTTGCATTTTTCTGTTCTGCATAAGCCACGATCGTCCGGTACTTTTCCGCACTTTTTACAATCTGACTGCCCGGCGGGATCCTGAGCTTACTGTCACACACAATCCTGACAGGACTTTTCCAGCCTTCTACCCGGACGTTTAACATCGGATCATCTGCAAGCACAGTTCCAATACCAGCCATGATTCCCATGTACTGATGCCGCATATGCTGTACTTCTTTTCGTGCAGATTCTCCGGTGATCCATTTTGATGCTCCTGTTTTCGTTGCGATCTTCCCATCCAGTGTCATGGCATACTTCATTACCACATAAGGGGTCTTCGTAGTAATATAATGGAAAAACACCGGGTTCAGCTGATCACATTCTTCTCTCATAAAATCTTCAACTACTGTTACACCGGCTTCCCTTAACATCTGTACACCTTTTCCTGCCACTTTCGGATTCGGATCTCTGGAACCGATCACCACTTTTCTGATCTTCTGTTCAATGATCGCTTCCGTACATGGAGGTGTTTTACCATGATGACAGCAAGGCTCCAACGTGACATAAATCACCGCACCTTCTGCTGATTCTGTAAGAGAAGCAATTGCATTACGTTCCGCGTGAAGTTCTCCATACTTTTTATGATAGCCTTCCCCGATGATCTTTCCGTCTTTTACGATCACTGCCCCTACCATAGGATTGGGATTCGTCCAGCCTTCTCCTTTTTTGGCCAGTTGAATAGCCCGAAGCATATATTCCTGATCCGTCATTTCTATTCCTTCTTTCTTATTCCTGTTCTTTGCCTGGGCTACGCCGAGGCTTTTAAACATGTGCAATCGGATTCACAGACAAGTGAATGGTATAGTTATTTCGAAAACGATGTACCAGATACAAAAAAAGCCTGCAGAAATATCTGCAGGGTGGAATTGATCTGTTACATATGATTGATAAATGAATGTCTGATTTTCCTATATAAAAAGCTCTGAAATGGATCACCATCTCAGAGCTCTGATACTACATTCATTCATACAAAAAATCAACTGTACTATCATCTTCTTCCATCCAGACTGTACTGTCGGCCCCGGAATCTCACCGGATCATGCCTCTCGGCTCGCGGGCTTTACCGCCGGTAGGGAATCTCACCCTGCCCTGAAGATATCTTTTTGTTTATTTTAATACTTTATCTGTTGTTTGTAAAGCAGAATTTTTATTTTACTTAGTTTACTGATGGAGATAGAATATCCATATACACAATAAATATCCTCATTTTATCCATATATTATATCGTTTTATGAATTGTTTTTTCATTAAAATTACACTATTTTTTCACTATTTTTCATTACTTCATCGTTTTCGCCAGTGAATTGAGCAATGCCCACATCTCTGGATTAGCCAATACTTTTGCCAGAAGTTCCGGATCGACTTCATCAGCAACAGAACCGTCACAAGCAACCAAACGATAACGGTTTCTGTATAGAGTTGGTTGAAGCTTCTGGTTAAAGATTTGCAAAAGTTCCCATAGTGCATTATCTTTTAATTTTGCACGCTGGTGATAGAAAGCGGCTTTTGATGGTGTTTCATCAGTGCGTCCGAAAAAATGATAAAGTTCTCTCTCTCTGATATTGTATATCCACTATAGTTTTAGATGTATCATCTTTACCATCTTGAATTGATCAGAAACTGTCATACTGACCTTTGTGGATAGCTTTAAGCCATTTTTAGGGATGTAACGATAGTATGGTTCCTCCGCAATCACCTTCACATTACCCCCGATCTTTGCTGCCAGTTCTTCCGCTGAATTCACATAAAAGAACATTTGTGCATCGGCATGGCCGACCTGTTTCATATATTTTTTCTTCATCATGGTCATTCCTCTTTTGTTCACCGTATCAAAAACAACTTCCATATTTCCAAATTGCCCAATCATACGCAGAAGGGCAATGACCTTATGTTCCTCAAAATAATGAAATAACCCGCCTGCAGTAACGAGAATAGGAGCATCAAATACATCATTGCGAACTTTTTTGATCCAATCCTTTGCAAAGGCATCCCCGGAAATATATAATTCCCTCTCTGGTTCGGGAAGAAGTCCCCGCCGGTATTCGATTACATGAGGCAGATCCACGGCATACCAGTGTGTCTTTCCGTTATCACATCGGTGATAGGTTGTCTCCAGACCACAGCCCAACTGGACAATCACACCGTCCGGTCTGCGTTCCAGAAAAGTCCGAATAATCCGATCCATATTAGCAGACCGGGAAGCAGAGGCCAAAAGGGTATACTGGCTCTGCATATTCTGTTTAATCAAGTCTGAAGGCAGCTTCTTTTTCAATTCCAATGCTTTTTTATCATATAAAATTTGCGGGTAATGCTCACTAGCATAAATTCTTCCCAGCATAGGGACGAACAGTGTATCCTCCACGACTCCTAACTTGGACATAGCCAAACCTCCTGTTTTGATACATTACTTTCTACCGACAAGCAACCGGGAAGAACCTAGCATCATCATGGCAGCCCGACGGTGGGCGCCAAAAGCTTCCTGTGCGGTATCAACAAGTCGTACTTCCTCATACCCCATATCCCGTAGTTTCTGCGCAAAACCTTCCATGTCACCGTACATCTTTTGTTTCATATCATCGTTAAGTGCAAAGACGCCGCCTTTTTTTAATACCCGCAGGCTTTCCAGCAGCAGTTTCTGCATATCTGCACCCATGACATTGTGATAGACATAGTTGCTGATGACCACATCAAAGCTCTCATCAGGAAAATCCAGCTGCTTCGCATCACCGTGCTGAAATACACAGCGGGAAGCCACGCCCTCACTTGCAGCATTTTTCTCGCAGAGTGCCTTGCTGTAATTGTACACAGCGCCCCAATAATCAATACCGATTACTTTTGCTTTCGGCCATGTCAGAGCCGCACGGATTGTCAGCGCTCCGGAGCCGCAACCTACTTCCAGAATCTTGCCCTCACCGTCATAGTCTAGGTGCGAGAGGATAACCCGGTGAACCTGTTCCATGATTCTGCCACCGCCAAAGGCATACTGCCGCCTGATCCATGTGATCCAGATCAGCAAAACCACAAGTGCGATTGTGATGATGGCAAACAGCACACCGAGAACAGCGACATGAAATACATAAAAAGAGAGGACAGCCAGCACAGCGGCCAAAACTCCGATTCCGCCAATGATGTAAAAGACAGGATTGGACATCCAGCTTCCATAGTCTTCCCCGTGGGTGCCAAGGCGGATATTCTCCTGCTTCCATTGGTTCCTTTTCATTGCACTACCTCCTTTTCCTTCTTCACGCAAGTTTCCAGTTCTGGCTTTCTGTCTGCAGTTTTACCATATGGGCATATATACCATTCTTTTCTTCCAGATCCTTTGGTGATCCTTCATCTGCCACTGTACCATCAGAAAGGACAACGATCTTATCTGCTCCGGCTACGGTACGCATCCTGTGGGCGATAACCAGAACGGTTTTATCTGCGATCAGACGGGAAAGGGCTGTCTGTATCAGAGTTTCATTCTCCACATCCAGGGAAGCAGTAGCTTCATCCAAAAGAATGATCGGCGCATTTTTCAGAAATGCACGGGCAATAGAGATACGCTGGCGCTCTCCGCCGGATAGTTCACAGCCATTTTCTCCGATATTGGTATGCCATCCATCTGGTAATTTTTCTGCAAATTCATCTACATTGGCAAATTTCGCAGCCGCAATGACCTGTTCATCTGTGGCGTCTTTGTTTCCGATTCGGATATTTTCCAGAATCGTATTGTCAAACAGCGTGACATCCTGGAATACGATGGAATACAGAGAAAGCAGTGTTTCCGGGTCTATTCGGGATACATCCATGCCTCCCACGGTAATCTTTCCTCTGTTAATATCCCAGAACCTTGCTGCCAGCCGGGATACGGTTGTTTTTCCGCCGCCGGACGGGCCGACCAAAGCCGTAACCTCTCCCTGTTTTGCCGTAAAGGAAACATCTTTCAATACGGTTTCTCCGGTATTATAGGCAAACCCGACATGGTCAAAGACAATATCATACCCCTGATTGGAAAGCCTATCACTGCCCTGCTGGATGGGATGATCGAGAATTTCATTCATACGGGCAATGTTGGTTCGTGTACTGATGACTGCCGCAAGATTCTGGAGTGCGCCCTGCAGAGGGTCATATAAACGGGATACTACCAGAAGGAACATAAAGAATGTAAGCACGGAGAGGCTTCCTTGCATGAGCAAAACAGCTCCCACCAGCGCAACCGTTGCAATACCAAGCTTCAGCACCAGCGATGCGGAAACCACAAAAACAGCAAGGCCGAATTCATTGAGGATGGAACGATGCTCCACGGCACGGATTTTCTTTTCCAGACCTTTTAAATATGCCTGCTCCGCATTGTTCGCTTTCAGGTCACGAACTGTTTCAATACACTCCTGTATCCCGTCTGCGCAGGCCATCTTCACATCCATGGCTTTCTGATTCAGATTTTCCTGAATCTTTGCGGAAAATCCCACAATCGCAAAGGCAACCGGCAGAACCCATAAGGCAGCCAGTGACATTCTCCAGTCCGTAAAGAGCAGACCGATGGAAATCAGGATCGTAGAAATGATTGAACCTGCAAGCTCAGGGATAAAATGTGAAAAACTCTGCTCCAGGAAGGTGCAGTCCGCCATAATGGTACTGGTAAGATCGGCTAAATCCTTTTTCCCGAAAAAAGAAAGGGGGATTTTGCGCAGATGCTCTGCCAGAGTAATACGGCGGATGCCGCTTTCTTTGTAAGTGGCAAAATAGGTGGCATTGTATTGAAAGAAAGTGGTCAGCAGTATCAGGCCGATACACACCACGCAGCCTGCCACATAAAATGGAATTTTCCCACCGGGAACACCCCCGTTCATCAGATCGCTGACCAGGTAATATAAAAGTCCCACCGGGAACATAAAAGACAGATTCTGAAGGACACAGGCCAGGCAGCCTTTGATCAGGTCTTTTGCTCCCTGTTCAGACAGGGCATATTTTTTCTGCAGTTTTTTGATCATATCACTGCACCTCCTTTGTTACCTTCCATTGTACGGAAGTCTGGTAATTTTTCCACATACGGCTGAAAATGCCGTCTTTTGCAAGCAATTCACGGCTGTTCCCGCACTCGGCAACCTGTCCGTCCTGAATGACAAAAATCTGATCCACATTTGTTACGGTAGAAAGCCTGTGGGCAATCATAATCACTGTCTTTCCCTCGGAAAGTTTTGAGAAAGCAGCCTGTACACGGCTTTCGTTATCCGGGTCAGCAAAGGCAGTGGCTTCATCCAGAATGATAATCGGAGCATTTTTCAGCATCACACGGGCAATGGCAATTCGTTGCTGCTCTCCACCGGATAGATAGACCCCCTTTGTACCGATGACCGTATCCACACCCTGTGGGAGTTTTTCCAGAATATCATCGCATTGCGCGTGATGAAGGGCAGTCAGAACTTCCTCACGGGTAGCTTCCGGTTTTCCCATACGCACATTTTCCAGAATGGACGCCTTGATGAGACGGCTGTTCTGAAATACGAAAGACACCGTATTCATGAGTTCCTCTTTTGGGATGTCTTTCACATTAACACCACCGATTTTTACCATTCCGCTCTGGGGATCAAAGAATCGGGAAATCAGGTTGGCAAGGGTTGTCTTACCACCGCCGGACGGGCCTACAAAAGCTACCGTCTGCCCTTCAGGAATGGTCAGTGAAATATCTTCTAATACTTCTTTTTCTCCATCATAACTGAAATGAACCGATTTCAGTTCCACGGAAGCATTGTGCGGGTGTATTGGGTGTTTGGTTTCCTCCAGAGGCTTCAAACGCAAAACGCTGTCAATTCTCTGTAAAGCGTCATCTACGATCATGGCATTTTCACTTTGGAACATGATACGTGTCAGTGTAATAGAAATAACCGGTGTAATAATGATATAGAAAATGAGATCCAGTAAGAAACCGGAAGTCACACCGTCTTGTGTCAGCAACAAGCCTCCGGCGATCAGTGTGGCAAAAACTCCGTTGATTGCAGCTGTATAGAACATCATCGGTGTCCGAAGCTGCTTGGTATAAGCGATCACCCATACTTTATACCGGTCAATGGAGTCTTTAAACTTCTTAAAGGAAAAGATGGTCTGGCCAAAGGTTTTTACCACCGGAATCCCGCGGACATACTCTACCGCTTCGTTGGACATATCATCCAGCGCATTCTGGTATTCTTTCATCTTTTCCTGCATCTGCTTTCCGGTCATTGTCATCATGATCAGAAATCCCAGCACAACCGGAACAAGGCTCAACAGTCCCAGTCTCCAGTCAAATGTAAACAACAGCACCAAAAGACCACAGGGGGTTGCAATGGCATTGGCTCTGTCGGGAAGCTGATGAGCGAGATAGGTTTCAGTTGCTGCGCTGGATTCGTTGACGATCTTGCGCAGTTTTCCACTGCCAAAACTTTCGGCAAAACCTAAGGGAAGTCTGACAATATGTTCCATGGTCTGGATACGCAGGTTTGTGGCGATACGAAATGCTCCCAAATGGGAACACATCAGCCCTGCTATGTAGACAAGCACCGCTATAACCGCAAACAATACTGCCATCCAGCCATTACCGGTCAGGTTCTGTGCCTGGCCAAAATTCGGTGCCACCTCCAATACTTCCTTGATCATTTTCCAGATGTAATAGAAGGGTACCAGAGCAATCAGGGCACTGATTGCAGAAAGCACCCAGGAAGCATAGGTCAGGTACTTATGGCTGCCTGCAATTTCCAGCAGGCGTGATAAATTGGATTGTTTTTTCAAAAAAATTCCTCCTTTTCTTTGTGTTTATGATAAAGAGAACACGTCTATGTTCTTCAATATCCGAATTCATGTTAGCTATAGCTAACTTACAAGCAAAAATTATAAGGCATTACTGCCCCATAATTTTCATCCATCCCGCCGTATAAAAGGCGCGCATTTCTCTAACGTAGTTTTCGGCATCTTTGAGCGGCATTTCGTGGATGATCAATTCAAAAAAAGTATGAAGCATTCCGGTGATCAGAATATGCTCCAGCGAAGGATCGATATGCGGAGAGGGCCGTCCAAGCTGCCTTAAGACATCCTGATAGGCATGCGTCCCATCTACCTCAATCTCCACCATTTCATCAATTAGCCCGGCAAATTTTGTCCCTTCCGAACAGCAGAGGATCAGTTTACATTCCTCTAAATGTTCGTACGCATAATAGAGAATATCGTACATGCAGATTCCCGAAATATCACTCATGACTTCCGGCTGCTGGGCAGCTGGTAGTTCGGCGAACTCCCGCTGTGCCTTTATAAAACGGTTACGAATATATTCATAATGTTCACCAACGATGGCTTCAAAAAGTTCTTCTTTGCTTTTGTAATATCCGTAAAAGGCTCCGGTAGTCATTCCCACGGATTTCACAATATTCCGCAGGGAAGCGTCTTTATATCCTTTTTCTAAAAATTCTGCTTTCGCTGCCCGGTGGATATTTTCTAAAGTCGTTCCATTTCCGTTAATTTTGCACACCTCCTATATAACAGTGATATATAACGCTGTTATAATTATAATCTCTAAAAATTATTTTGTCAAGAGCAGCAAGAAACAGTTGCATAAAAATAGCAATCCAAACGTTACTGTTCACTGGTAATATCCCGCGAGGTATGAACAGTAACCCGAAAAAGATTTGCATAAATTTAATTTCTTAAACTGGTTGTATATGAATGTAGAATGATGTATAGTATTTGCGAGAGGCACCTTCTTTCGTAAATGTTGCAATGTTTGTTTGGTTACTTTCATTATACAACACAAACGATTTAAGGTGTCTTTCTTTTTATGCAAAATCACGAACTTGCTCATTTATAGCTTATTATATAAGCCTTCCGATTTCTTTGACAATGGAACAAGCGCCAGCCGAATATCGTCAGCAGTCACTTCTTCCATATACATCTCTCCCAGAGGTTTGATGATCTCCGGTGTTTGCGGCTTTAACAGCACCGCATTTTCAATGCCATTCTCGCAATCCAGAGAATACTGTGCTTTATAACGATACATCTTTCGCTCATACGCAGCCTCCGCACGTTCGGCTGCTCGAATAGTCTCCATTACTTCCTCTGTCACATCTACAAAAAAATCTGTTGTATAAACATCAGGATAAAATTCCCGAAGGTTAATTTTCTTCATTATGTACCTCCATTTCGATTCACGGGTGATTGACGAGTGAATCGAATGGAGGTGGGGAACGACACCGGTATACAGCCGGATTATCTCCGAAAAAAAGGCAACAAAAAACGCCAGATTCCCGCAATGGGAAACTGGCACGCCAAGAACAGTCATTATTATGCTGAATCACATGGAACGATAATGCCGATGCGATGCTATACTTGCCCGGAGGAGGGGCAATGCTTTTTTTAATTGATGTAGATCATGGGAGCTTTGAAAAAGCAAAAGAGACACGGCAAATTAACCTCCAAGCGGCTACCGTGTCCCTGCAAGTCGTCATTAGTTTGTGTAAACGCAAAGAAACGGCGGCTCTGAAATTGTCCTTCAAAACCGCCGATTGAGTTCAAACCTTAAAATAGCGCACGAAATTATCTGCCCCAGTCAACGGTTTTTTTCTTTCCCCGGACGGGGCAGATAACTTATTATGCAGAGCGGAGCCGGTGTGCGCTAATCGATTCCCTGTACTTTTTCTTTCAACTTCTGAAAAGAATCTTCACTGATTGCGTGTTCCATCTTGCAAGCCTCCTATTCTGCCGTTTCAAGATCAACGCCAGCGGCCACAAGCTGCTCCATAAAAAATCGGTGCCGCTCATAGATTTTCTCGGCAACCTCCTGACCTATGGCGGTCAGATGGAGAAATCCATCGTCATCCACGATCAGAAAACCACCGTTCTTCAAACCGCCCACCGCATGGCTGATGCTCGGTTTGCTAAAGCCCATGTGCCGGGCAAGATCAACGGAGCGAACCATGCCCTGTTTCCTTTGAAGAACCAACACGGCTATTTTAGTTTCCATCCAATCGCTTTCTTGCGAATACCAATGAAATCTGCATAAATACCAGGCTGCCTTATCAAATCCTCATGTTTGCCTGTCTGAACAATGTGACCACCAGACAACACGAAAATTTGATCTGCGTTTCTGACTGTTTTTAGCCGATGAGCTATCATAATAACCGTTTTATTCTTTGTCAGTTCTGCAATAGCACCCATCAGAAGATTTTCATTTTCTGGATCGACGCTTGATGTAGCTTCGTCTAAAATGATGATAGGAGCGTCTTTCAGGATTGCTCTGGCAATCGAAATCCGTTGCTTTTCACCGCCGGACAATGTAGCGCCTCCCTCTCCAATTACGGTGCCATAACCATCTGGCAGGCTCATAATAAACTCATGGCAGCAAGCCTTTTGAGCTGCTTTTACAACTTCTTCATGGGAAGCCGCTGGATTGCCGAATTTGATATTATTTTCTATGGTATCAGCGAAAAGATATACCTTTTGGAATACTTCGCTAATATTGGTAAGCAGACTGTCCAGTGTGTAATCCCGCACATCTACACCGCCGATTGTAATTTTTCCTCCGTCAACATCCCAAAACCGGGCGATCAGGTTACAAAGCGTACTTTTTCCGGCACCGGACGGACCGACGATAGCCGTTACGGTTCTTTCGGGTATAGTCAGGCTCACATGATCCAGAACCTGGTGTTCGCCATAAGAAAAAGAAACATCATCAAAAACAATATTGTAATTTTCAGGCTTTACGGGTTTACCATGTTCGTCCATGACGGGAGTTTTGTCAATTTCGTTTACTTTGTCAATCGAAACATCCAGTAACCGCAGGAGTGCGGAAGTATTTCCGGCTGACTGAAGCTGACCAAAGAGCATAAAGGATGCTACTGTCATCAGCAGACAAATGGAAAGCGCCATTGTTCCATTCAGGTAAAAGTACAGTCCCTCCGCTATAACAAGAATACTTATTCCATAGAGAATAATCTGTTGCAGCATATTGTAAGGGACGAATGTACGCTCTAATTTCAGATTTTTATCCTTGCTGTCCAGAATTGCCTGTCTCATTTTGCTATTGGAATTTTGACCGAGATTAAAGGATTTTACAATCAGCATCCCTTGAACGTATTCCAGCACATTAGAAACGAGAGCCTCCTGGGCCTGCTGTCTTTGTGGCGAAACCGTTTCCGATTTTTTCTGTAACCGGCCGATGCACCATGTAAAAAGCAGAATCCCGCACAAAATCGTCAGTCCGATCCGCCAGTCGATACAGAGCATAACAATAGTAATAATCGCTGCATGGATATAGCCGCCTAATATGTTGGTTAGCACCATGGACGCATTATTTTCAATATCGCCCATAGTCGTAGTGACGACAGAAGTCAAATTCCCCAAATTGTGATCGTTGAAATACCCCATCGGCATATATTTCATGCGATCTCCAATATGAATCCGTTTCTCCGCGCACATAAAATATCCAATTTGCACCTTGCCGAAATCTGAAATGTAGCTGCAATAAATTTTAAGCAGCATACTTGCCAGGGTGATTCCAAATATCATCCAGATCATAGACGTAGTAAAACCGTCTGTTAAACCCGAAAAAACCATGGCTAATGCTCCAAAGGACATCATATCAAAAAGGGAGTGCAGGACAGAAAAAAGGATAGCTTTTTTCATTGTCCCCTGCATTTTCCCTGAAAACTGATAAATCTTGCTTAATGTCTTTATCATCTTCGCACCTCCTACGCCACATCTTTTGTGTCCATGTGCGCTTTCCACATTTCCTGATAGAGCGTACAGGAAGTCAATAAGTTTTCATGTGTTCCTTCGTCAATAATCTGCCCATCTTTTATGACAACAATTTTATCTGCATCGGTAATCGTAGAAAGACGGTGCGCAATCATCAGAACGGTTTTCCCGGCAATCACTTTTGCCATTGCCTCTTGAATTAAGGCTTCATTCTCGGCGTCAATGTAAGCGGTTGCCTCGTCAAGAATAACAATCGGCGCATTTTTCAGTACAGCGCGGGCAATCGCAATCCTCTGGCGCTCACCGCCCGACAAGTGACCTCCTGCACCTCCGACAACTGTATGGAATCCATTTTCCAGATTCAGAATGAAATCATAGCAGCCACAATCTCTGGCAGCCTGATATACTTCTTCATCCGTTGCGGATGGTTTTCCCATACGGATATTTTCTAAAACAGTTTCGTCAAAAAGATAGTTGTCCTGTGAAATATAAGCGATGTTATCCATAAGCTGTGACAACGGAATTTTGCGAATATCTGTTCCGTCTAACTTGACAGTTCCGTTTGTTACATCCCAAAATCCCGCAATCAGCTTCGTAATGGTAGACTTGCCGCCGCCACTGGGACCGACAAAAGCGGTAATGCTGTTTTCTGGAATAGAAAGGTTGATATTTTTTAGCAACGGCTTTTCGCTTTCATACGAAAAGCTGACGTTTTCTAACACAATATTGGAAGAATGAATAGACACCGGCGTTTCCGGGCGATCCAGTTCTTTTTCATCCAATACGGCGCACAATTCCCCGACTACTGATTTCATTTGAGAAATGCTGTCCGTAAAGTTCATGGCATTTAAAATTGGTGTGATAATACCCAATGACAGCACGATACAGGTAACAAATGCCGGAACGCTCAGGCTCCCGTTCCGGTACAGGACACAGCCAATAGGAAGAACACACACTAACACACTGGGCCAGATTGTAACAAGCATGGATTTGTAAAGCTGCACGCTTTTCATCCAGTTCACAGCATAGGCCGCATTATCTTCAACGGCATCTGAATATTTCTGGTAAGAATTAGCAGACTGATTAAACGCCTTAATGACTTCTATTCCGCCGATATACTCAACCACAGTGCTGGTCATTTTACGCACGCGCATAATAAGACCCTGGAATTTTTCTTCATATCCATTTGCCATTCCCTTATAGCACAACATACCAATCGGCAGGGTAATCAATGCAGCCAGCGCCATTCTCCAATCCAAAAACAGTAGGTAAATCAGAATACAAATCGGAATACAGAGATTCGCTGTCAGCTCCGGTACTAAATGCGCAAGGGTCGTTTCCATTCCCTCCACACGATCTACCAAGACATTTTTTAATTCTCCCGATGGGGTGTTAATCATATAGCCCATCGGAACCCTGGTAAGTTTATCTGCTAGTTTCAGGCGGATCTCCGCCAGAGTTGCGAAAGTGGCCGTATGGGAAACTAAAGTAGAGAAATTTGCAAAGCATACTTTCCCAAGGAAACCAATTCCCGCAATCAGACACCACTCCATATAGACGGACACAGATGTCTCTCCATCCATCAAGAGAATCACAATTTTTGAAACTGCAAAAAACGGCAGCAATCCGGCGGCAACACCCAGGATTGCCAAAATCACTGAAAGAACATATTCACCCTTATATGGAGCGGCAAGTTCCATCAGTCTGGACATGGGATTATCTTTCTTGTCCATTTCACATACGCTCCTTTTCATAATAATAGAGGTTGGTTAAACACTTCTAACCAACCTCTATTATATCTATTCGGCTATTTTCTGCCACTCTGATAGGGCGTTAAACCCTCCATTTAGACATTGGATTATATTTATTCCGCAGGCTGTACGTTATCGATCTCAAAGAACTGTGGCACGCTGGAGAAAGTATATCCGGCGATTTTGGAGGAATTATATACAACCAGATCCTTAGAATAGGAGATCGGAAGGTCAATCACATTGTCGTTGGAAACATTCAGTGCAGTAGCAATCGCACTCTGAACCACTTCGGGATCAGCAGAGGTGGAGAACGCATTTACCGCATCCGAATAGCTCTGGAAATCCTCAAGTGCCTGCAAGGAAATAGCATGAGGATCAGCACCGAGGGATTCCTGCAGGAACTTGTGCGGTTCAGTATAAGACCCTTCTGTATTCCATGTTGTAATGTCATAATTTCCTGCAACGCCTTCGGTCCACCAGGTCATCTGATCCTGGCCGGTAGTGGTTACGTCAATACCAACCTCTGCAAGCTGAGTCTTAATTGCAAGAGCCATGTCCTGTGCAAGAGAAAGATCAGTCCAATAGGTGTAATTCAGGGAAAGCTGCTGTCCATCTTTTTCACGGATACCAGTGCTTTCATTCATCACCCATCCAGCTTCATCCAGAAGTGCATTTGCTTTATCCAGATCATAGCTCCATGTGCTGTTATAAGTAATGTCTGTGTAGGGCGCTCCGGGTGCAAACAGGCTGGTAGCCGGAGTTTCATATCCATAGGTCAGTCCCTCGGTGATTTCTTCCTTATTGACAGCGTATGCAATCGCCTGACGAACTTTAAGATCGCTCAATATTTCGCTGGAAGCATTCAGAACAAGATTCCGGGTGAGGGTATTTCCATCATTGATTGCGCCCTCGATTCCATCCAGAGAAAGAGCCTGATTGTAGTCGTCATAGCTGAGAAGGTCAGCACCATAAATCAGGTCAACCTCACCGGTCTGTAATGCTTGAAGTCTGGAAGATGCCTCCGGGATATACTTTATGACAACTTCGTCATAGTAAGGAGCTTCACCCCAATAGTTTTCATTTCTGACAAAACGGGTGCAGTCGCCGGAAATCATTTCTTCGCGGATGTACGGACCGGTGCCGACAACATCTGTGAATGTCTGGAAGTTTTCAGCCTCAAACACATTCGGGGACATCATGCCGGCAACATTCTGGAAGCAGAAGTCATTGATATAAGAGAAGCAGGGAGCGGCATAATGAACAGCCACCGTGTACTCGTCAACAACCTCTACGCTTTCAATGTTGTAAATGCCTTTAATACCGCTAAAATTGGGGTTGGAGCGGTCAAAATCCAGAATTGCCTTTACGCTCTCCGCATTAAAAGCGGCTCCATCTGTAAAAGAAACATCCTGACGGAGTTTAAAGGTAAGGACAGTATTTGTGTCATCCCATCCCCATTCCTCGGCCAGTTCGGGAACAATTTCCCCGTCCTCGTAGGCAACCAAAGTCTCATAGACCAGGCCGCAGGCGATATTATTCTCCTTGTTCATGGTCAGTGTCGTAAGGCTGTCCAGTTCCTTTGCTGTGACGATTGTCAGCACCTTCGCTTCGTTTTCATTAGCCGCTTGCGTCTGTTCGCTGCTTGTTTGCGTCTGCTCGCTGTCAGTCTGCGTCTGCTCGGAGGTATCTCTCTGACCGCAGCCAACCATGGACAGAAGCATACTCACGCCCAATGCAGCGGCGAGAAGTTTCTTGTAAATCTGTTTCATGTTATCCTTGTCCTTTCTGGTTTGATAATTGATCTATTAGATAACCTTGCTCGGCGATCCGTCCCTCCTGCATGATGATAATCCGATTCGCAATACGCATTGCATCCTTTCTGCTATGCGTAATGAAAATGCAGGAGCTGTCGGATAGCTTCACAAAGTTCTCTACTAAAGTAAGTACGGCGTCTGCCGAAATCAGGTCAAGCCCGCTGGTTACTTCATCCATGATTAAGTAATCAGGTTCCACGGCAATCGCCCGAAGCAAAGAGAGCCGCCTCTGTTCGCCGCCCGAAAGCTGACGGACAGGCGTTTCCAAAAGCCCATAATCCATGTGTACGGCATCCATCAAATCTAAAATATGTTTTTTTCTTTCGGCTCTTTTCTTATCAGTTAAGTTCACCAGTGCTTCTTCTACATTTGCGTATGCAGACCTGGCAGGATTTAAAGTGCCGGAAGAATCCTGAAAAACAGCCTGTATTTTTTTACGGTGCTGTTTCCATGTTCGATAATTCCAACAGGTTATATCTTCACCATCCAGTAATATTTTGCCAGAAGTTGGTTTCTCAATGCCGATCAGAAGTCTTGCCAGCGTGCTTTTTCCCGATCCGCTTTCTCCCTCAATAGCAAGACTTTCACCTTTACAAAGGTGGAGGTTGATGTCCGAAAGCGCATTAAAATCTCCCTGATTCGCATTATGATATACCTGATTTACATTCTGGATTACAATTTCTCCCATTTCCATTCACCCCGACTTTCCCTATGGCTCAACGCGGAAAATTGTTTCATCCAGTCTGTCTGCGGACTTGACAAGAGTTTATCCATCGTTCCATGCTCAATAATTTTTCCAGCTCCCAGAACATAAACGTTCTGACATAAGTTTTTAAGTGCGGCCACATCATGGGATACAAATAATATGCCTTTGTCCTTCATTTGCTCCTGCATGATGAGAAGCAATAAATCCCTGTTTTCTTCATCCAATGCAGCGGTTGGTTCATCGGCTAAAACATAATCCGGCGACATTCCCAATAAGATTGCCGCAGCTACTCGTTGTAGCATTCCGCCTGATAGTTCAGACGGATACGCACCCAAAATCCGATCCGTGTCTTTTAGATTCACGGAAACCAGTTTCTCTTTCGCCAGGTCAGTTGCTTCACTTGTATTCAAATGCAAACGATTGACAAAGGTTTCCCGCATCTGATAACCGATTTTTAATCGGCTGTCAAAAGCCGTCATAGGGTTCTGGGGGATAAATCCAAGCTTCTTCCCACAAAGCTCACGATGTGACTTGCGGGAAAGATGTGATAAATCTATATCGTCCAACAAAATCTTCCCGGCATCAATATGACAGCTTGTATGAAGCATTCCCAAAATGCTCCGCAGCAAAGTTGTTTTTCCAGAGCCGCTTTTACCTGTAAGTCCAATCACATGGCCTGCAGGAATTTCCATAGATATGTCTTTCAGAAGGTAGCGGCCTGACCGTTCCTTGACATCTAACTGTTCAATTTTTAACATCACTCTGCCTCCTTCGTTGTCAACTGCCTGCCAATGACGTTAAAGCAGAGTGTCGATAAAATTACCGCCCCTATTGGATAGAGAATCATGGTCGGGCGAAGAACCAAAGCACCCCTTGCGTCTAAAATCATACTTCCCCAATCTACTACATTATCACCAAGCCCTAATCCAATAAAGGAAAATCCGGTAATAGCCAGAATCATATCCGCACAGGAAAGGCACAGAAAGCGGATCATTTCGGCAATCAAATTCGGGAAAATATGAATCAGCATGATTCTGAGCTTTGAAGCGCCGGAAGCGATTGCACACATGACATAGGCTTTTCCCATTTCCATGTCGGTACGGGTACGAACCAGTTTTATGTATCTCAAAACGTAAGATACAGTAAGCGCGACAAGAGTAGTTTTCGCTCCGCTGCCCCAGGCTCCAATAAACACAATTAAATACGCAATCGGGGGGATGGCCGTAACAGCGTTAATCAGGCCATCAATAAGTGCATTTTCTTTCATAACGGCCCGGCTTGTCACCATTCCGATAACATTGCCAAGCAGAAAAACAATAAGAGAGCCTCCTAATACAATCCCCAGCGTTGTCCAGCCACCATAAAGAATCCGTGACAGAATGCAGCGCCCTAAAGCATCCGTACCAAACGGATATTCTGCGCTGGGATCAACATATCTCTCCAACAAGTTTGATTTCATTGGATCGTTGGGTGCAAATAAAAATCCGACAAAAAAGAAAATAATCACAAGGGTTGGAATGAAAATCGCACACCATTTCCGAAAACGCTTCGTTTTCATTTACGCCACCCCCTTTTTACGCCCGATTGCCCACTGCACCAAGTCAGCGGCAATGTTGCAAAGAGCAATCGCCAGCGCCAGAAAAAACACCTCGGCGTGTATCATGGGAGTATCGCGATCAAGCACATGGTTTACAATCAGATAACCAAATCCCGGAATTGAAAAAATGGATTCAATCACCGTTGCGTTAGCCAGTGCCAAACCAATGCTTTGTAAAAAGTTCGGAACTAAACCCATCGCTACCCGCGGAAAAAAATGGCACAGCAAAAGCCTTTTTTCCGAAAGCCCACGGCAACGGGCATAAAATGCGTAATCCTCGTTGCTTTCATGCTCCAGAGCATCCATCAGAAGCGGCGTATAGAAAGAAGCCCCGAATACGCCAATGCAGATTGCCGGAGATATGTAGCTGAGTAGGGTTGTATTTCCTGCCACAGAAATTAAGGACTTTTGAACAGCAAAATAATCCAGATAAACGGTTGCCAAATAGAAAGAGGGTATGGACACACCCAAAATGCACAAAAGCCTGACTGCCTTTTTCGGAAGTTTCCAGGGAAGTAAAAAGGCAATACAACTAACGATTACAATGAAAACAACCTGAAAGATAGATGCCAGAGCTACAATTCCAAGCGTTTTCGGAAAGGCTGTGGCAATATCCGTCCAAACATCATGTCCATTTGCCAAAGAAACGCCTAAATCAAAATGCAGTAAGTCCCATACCCAATGGCCATACTGGACAAGCAATGGTTTATCAAACCCCAACTGAATCCGAATCTTTTCAATCTGTTCCGCTGTGGGGTTTCCGATCATCCTCTTTGCATAAGCTGTGGCTGGATCAACGGATGACAGTCTCATCAGCAAGAAAGACAGTAGAGTTACAAACAATAAAGTAAATATCAGCTCAACCAGTTTCCGTAGGATATATTTTCTCATATTCCGTTTCATAATACCGACTCCTTCGCAGGTTAGAAGAAGCTAACCTCTATTCAAAAAAAAGAGCGTCTGCACGACGCTCTTAAATCATCTGCTCGCACAGATGATAGTATATTGTATCCGGTATTTTGCCGCCACTCTAAAAAGACCAAACATCCTCTATTTGGACAACTTTTTTCGGAACTCGGAAGGCAGTTCTCCAAATTCTTTTTTGAATGCTTCGGAAAATTTACTCGGATTATCGTATCCCATTTTAGCCGCAATTTCTGTTATGCTGTCAGAAGTATCCCGAAGCAAGATCGTAGCATCCTGCATACGATAGGATTTCATATAAGCATAAATAGAACACCCATAAACGCCCTTGAAGCAAACCTTCATTGAGGTAAGAGGAATTTCAAATTTTTCTGATAGCTCCTGCAAAGTATAATGGTTGCGAAGATCGGCTGTCATATATTCCTGTACTTTCTTTATTGTTTGTACTTGATTTCTTGCAAAATATCTTCGTTCTTCCTGGTAATCCTGAAGCGAAACCTGATTCAGAAACATCAGCAATTCCAACACTTTCACTTTCAAATAGTAAGCAATCATCCGAGGCTCCACCCGATAAAGTTCCGAAAAAATATGTTCGATTTTGCTTTGGGTTCTTAATACAATGCAGGTATCATTCTTGCAAAACTTATCTGCAATCGAAAAGACATCTATATTCAGACCTCCAATCACACTTTCTATCCGCTTCATAGTTTGATCTGCCGTAGGCAGATCAATGGTAATAGAAATGCCGTGATAATGCGACAACGGAAAGTAAGTTGATGTAGTTTCGTTTGTCAGGCGGTTAATTGCAAGATCGCCAGCACCGACATACTGATAATCTCCATTAGCAAATTCGCATTCAAAACGTCCCTCCCGGCAATGATTGATTTCAAGTACATCAGAGTGCGGAAGCTTGTTTTGATTCTGTCCATCGCTCATGTGAAAATCATTATAGAATAATTCAATACCCGGAAGAATTTCATAACGAGTGATAACACCCTCTCCAGTTACGTTTTTCATTCTGTAAATGGAGCAGCCATCTTCGCTGACAATTTTTTGAATTTCCGGATCAAAAAAGTCTGTAAATTGCTGTTCGCTCATTTGTATTTCCTCCTGGGGTTAGCATAGACAAACCACAGTCAGTATAGCATCTTTTCATGGCCGCAGTCCATAGATATTTTTTGAATTTTGAAGTATGCGTGTTGATTCTCGATCCTTACGCATTTGGACACACAGGATTATTGTCCTCTTACGCAGGCTGTCATAGATTCTTATGACAGCAACGACATGCTACACTCCCCCTCGGGTTTCCCCTCTCGGATAAGTCGTAGAATAATAGGTTGCTTCTGCTTGTTATGAGCCTCCTTTTCTCCATTTATTTGCAGGTAGCTTGATACTTTTACCTACCGCTTGCTAAAGGCGGTATCCTGTAGTTACCTCGCCGCCAATTTATAATGCGCTGGCAGCTTCTGGGCGCACACAGTTACCCACAATGGTATCCGCGGCGTCCTTGTAGATGGTCTTTAGCTGGCTCTGCGACTGCAAAATGATGGAAGCCGAGATTTCCCGGCTCCGTATCCGAGAGGATCACGAACAGCGCCGTTTTGCTGTCGCCCAGGGTGTCAAGCTCCAGTTCGTCCGTTTCCATCAGGTCCCGGAGCTCTTTTATGTCAAAGGGGGCAAGCCTGGCCCCGCAGGAAATCAATATGCTTTTGAGTGTCTTGCCAGTAACAAAATGTCAATAGTTTTTTAATCACTTTTTCTAAAAGAGACAAAAAAATAGAACGCATAGATTTCTCTATACGCTCTACCTTCAGATTTCATATTAAATTTTTGCGTCTTATGAATCATTCACCAGTTCTTCTAGCTCTTTTTCATTTTTTATATCTTCAACAGGTTTCTTTCCAGTAATATCCTTATATGCTTCTTTCACACCATTCTTCACAGCCCACTTGATGACAAAATATAATGCTATCAAAATAACAATTGCAGTTCCTCCGCTTATGCCTAATTCATTCCACATAATTCAATCCTCCAAATTCAGATTTCTCAGTTTCAAAAACTGGAATCTTTCGATATCTTTATACCTAATCTGTTAGTAATCTATCTAGCAATATCTTTCTATTGTTTATAAATATCTCTGTAATTTGGTAAGTTTCCGTTTCCTCATACTCACATAAATGTATACTTCCATCATCAAAACAATATATATCTGCATCTGGAATACCTAATAAAATAGGAGAATGTGTCAGTTAAAAAGCGACGATTTTCGCATCCATCGTTAGACTGTACCCACTGGACAGCCTGGATTTTTTTGACGGTTGCGAAAATACAGTCAGAATTTGTCGGCGGTCAGATCGTATCATGGTAGCTCCCTCCTGTAAGCCGCCGTATCTGCCAGCGCCAGCGCATCATCCCTTTTGAGGGCAAAAAGAACGGCGGCCTTGAAATGTCCTTCAAAACCGCCGATAGGGGATCAAACCTTAAAATAGCGCACGAAATTATCTGCCCCAGTCAACGGTTTTTTTCTTTTCCCAGACGGGGCAGATAACTTATTATGCAGAGCGGAACCGGTGTGCGCTAATCGGTTCCCAGTACTTTTTCTTTCAACTTCTGAAAGGAATCTTCACTGATGGCGTGTTCAGTCCGGCAGGCATCCTGCTCTGCCGTTTCCTGATCGGCTCCAGCGACCACAAGCTGTTCCGTGAAAAACAGATGACGCTCATAGATTTTCTTGGCAAGCTCCCGGCCTATGACTGTCAAATGGAGGAATCCATCTTCATCCACGGTCAGAAAACCGCCGTTCTTTAAAACGCCTACCGCATGGCTGATACTCGGATTACTAAAGCCCATGTGCCGGGCAAGATCAATGGAGCGAACCATGCCCTGCTTCTTTTGGAGAATCAGCACAGCCTCCAAATACTCCTCCCCGGACGCATGAATCTTCATCAGTTCCTCCTTTATGCTTATTGTTGAATCCTCCAGCCCTCAGCCTGTTCCCGAATCTTAATAAATTCCTGATAGGTTCCCCTTTGAGCCAGCAATTCCTTATGGGTTCCTTTCTGCACGACGGTTCCACCATCAATGACAAGAATTTGATCCGCATTTTCAATCGTCGCCAGTCTATGGGCAATCGTTATGATTGTTTTACCATGTGTCAGTGCGGAAATAGCCTCTTGAATCAAATGCTCATTCTCTGGGTCAATGCTGGCCGTGGTCTCATCCAAAATAACAATCGGCGCATCTTTCAGCATGGCTCTGGCAATCGAAATCCGCTGCTTTTCACCGCCGGAAAGAGAAGAACCGCCCTCACCAATGACGGTATCATATCCATCTGGCAAGGCCATAATAAAGTCATGGCAGCGCGCTTTTTTTGCAGCGGCAATCATCTGTTCCTCCGAAGCGTCCGGGCTGCCGAATTTGATATTGTTACGGATCGTATCCCGGAACAGATATACATTCTGGAACACCATACTGATATTTTTTAGTAAGCTGTCACAGGTAAATTCTCGAATATCTGTTTCTCCTAAAGTGATTTTTCCGGCGTCAACATCATAAAAGCGTGCAATCAGGCTGCACAGGGTAGACTTGCCGCTCCCGGAGGGACCTACAATCGCTGTTGTGGTATTCTGCGGAATCGTGAAATTCACATCATGCAATACAGTCCGTTTATCGTAACCAAAGGATACATCCTGAAAAGTAATGTCATACGAGGTCGGTGTAATATCTTTTCCGTCCTGGTCGATATATTCTGCATTTTCCAGAGCTTCCAGCTTATTCATAGCGGAATCTATAAGACCCAGCATGTGAGCCGCGTCGTTAATGTTTTCCACACTTCCAAAGATTACGAAAGAAAACAGAACAAACATCAGGAAATAAGCAAGACTCATTTGCCCGTTAAGTGTCTGCCATGCACAGATAAACACAATCCCCATAGATGCCAGTTTTAAGGAGAACAGATGCAAGCAGTTAAATGGCGTATAGCCTTTTTCTACTTTGATATGAATATTTTTCAAATCCGTATTTGCCTTGCGGAAACTTTCGATAGAAGCCCCTTCCTGTCCGAACGATTTAACGATGGACAGCCCGCGGATATATTCAATCGCAGAGCCAGACATATCCTCCATGGCCTGGTGCGTGATAGCAGCGGTCTTTTCACTATGCCTGCTGATACCATGTAAGGCCAATGAGGAAAAGGCAACGCCGACAACAGAAATCACTGCTGCGGCTGGACTCAGGAAAAGGAAACACAGGAGAATTGCAATAAACTTTGCATATCCGTTGATGATGATGTCAACCATCTTCATTCCCTGCAATTCGAGTGTGGATAGCTCCGTGGTAACACCTGTCAGAATATCGCCCACGCTGTTTTTGGAAAAATATCCCAGAGGAACCCTTTTCAGCACATCGCCTAAATGGATTCGCTGCCCTGCGGCTACTTCATAACCAATGCTTTCCTGCAACACCGCCCGCAAATAAGAGAGTAGAAAGTTAAGCGCAATCGAGCCAACAATAATCCAAAGCATCTGCCAGATCAGGGAGGATTCTATTGTGTTGCCTGCCCAATAAGCTGCGATTGCTTTATCAAGGGCATAAGCGGCAGCCATTGTAGGGATCGCCGTAGACAGGCTGCTGAAAAAGGAAAAAACAGAGCCAAGATAGAGGCGTCCCTTATATTTCCCCGCCCATTTAATGATCCGTTTCATAGACTTAAACATGAGCGGCCACCTCCTTCTTTTCACTCACAGACCAATTCTTCGCCCCGATGTGGGCTTTCCACATATCCGCATAAAGTGGACACCGCTTCAACAATTCTTCCTGCTTTCCGCAATCCACAATCCGGCCTTTTTTCAACACGACAATCTGATCTGCGTTCTGAATGGTGGAAAGGCGGTGGGCGATCACAAGAAGAGTTTTACCCTTTGATAACGCCATGATAGATTTCTGAATTTTATCTTCGTTCTGCGGGTCAGTAAATGCTGTCGCTTCATCCAAAATAACAATCGGAGCATTTTTGAGGATCGCCCTCGCAATCGCAATTCGCTGTTTTTCGCCGCCGGACAGCCTCTTTCCGGCATCACCGGCAGGGGTATCATATCCTTTGTCCAAACGCACAATAAATTCATCACAGCAGGCCGCTTTCGCCGCCGCATATACTTCTTCATCTGTGGCGTTTGGATTTCCAAGACGGATATTTTCTTTCAGGGAGCAATTAAACAGGAAGTTATCCTGTGTCACAAAACTGACCAGTTCGGAAAGCTGGCGTATAGACAACTCTTTGATATTCTTCCCCCCAATGGTAATGTTGCCGCCTGTCACGTCCCAAAACCTTGCAATCAGACGGGCAATCGTTGATTTACCGCCGCCAGACGGTCCTACAAGTGCCGTAAAACTTCCCTCTGGCAATTCCAAGTTTACATCATGCAGTACTTCATTTTGCTCGGAGCCGTCATAGGAAAAGGTTACATGCTCCAACACAATATCATTGCGGGGTATGGATACGATTTTCCCTGAATCCGGCAGCACAGGCAGGTTCAAAAGTTCATTTGCCGCCTCTACTGCATATTCCATAGACTTTGCTTCGTTAATGAAAGTGGTTGCTTTCATCAACGGCCCAACAATGCTGAGGGAAAGAATAATCCCCATTGCAAGCTCTGCGGGGGAAATACTTCCATTCTGTACCAGCAGAAGGCCGACAGGAAGAACCCCCAGTAGCGTTGTGGGCATAATCGCCATCATCAGGTTCATCGTTTTCCATGTGCTCTTAAACCATGCCAGGGTAAACTCTTTGAACGACTGGACAGCATTAACAAATTTTTCATAGGAGCTTGTGCTTTGATTAAAAGCCTTTACAACCTCGATGCCTTCCACATACTCAATAATAATACTGTTGACATGGTTATTTGCCTCCATATAAGCGGCGTACTGACTGTTATAATTCCTCATAAGGAAAAACATAGGAATCATGGCCAGCACCGGAGCAATCAGAACCGCCAATCCCATGCGCCAGTCAATGACCATCATCCAGGTAAAAATTGCAACAGGGAGTAGGAGGTTAGAAGTCAATTCCGGGATCATGTGTGCCAAAGGCGGCTCTAAATCCTCCACCTTATCCATGATGATATTTTTCAGATAGCCGATTCGCCGCCCCATCACTTCGCCGAGAGGCGCTTTCATCAGCCGGTCCGCAATTTTAAGCCGGATTCCTTCCAAAATGGTATAGGCTGAAATATGCGCCAGGATCGTAGAGATTCCATGGCAGGCAACCCGCAGCAGGTAGCCCACTGCTCCAACCAGACACCAAATCAGAATGCCATTCAGGGTCACATTCTGATTGATAAATGCCAGCAGGATTTCATATACAGCCCAAAAAGGAATAAACCCTCCTGCAACGCTCAGAATGGCGCAGAATACCGAAAGAGCCATTTTCCCCTTGCATGGTGCGGCGAAGGAAAACAGAATTTTCACCCAATTATCTTTTTGCTGCTTCATTACAATCACCTTCCTTCTTTTTAGTCAGCAAAGAAAAAAGGATGGGTAGTCTTTGCTAACCATCCTCATTGTAGCAGTATTCAATTCTTCTTTCCTCTCCAAAACGGCATTTATGCACCGTTTAGAAAAAAGATTTTCGGTATTCCATCGGCGTCTGCCCTATCACCTGCCGGAAAGCTGTTGCAAATTTACTGGGGCTTTCATATCCCACAACTCCTGCAATTTCCGCAATCCCTTTTTTGGAATCCTGTCGGAGCATTGTGGCAGCAACGTTCATCCGATAACGGCGAATATAGGAATACATGGAATCTCCGTATATTTCCTTAAAGCAGGTTTTCATCCCCGTCAATGAAATCTGGAATCGTTCAGCTAATTCATCCATCGTGTAATGCTCCTGCAAATTTGCCGTAATAAGATCATGGATCGCTTTGATTTTTTCTACCTGCCCTTTATAGAAATAAGGGCGATCTTCTTTGGAATCAGAAAACTGCAAAGCGTCCAGATATAAAAGCAGCTCCAGGGCTTTTACTTTATAGTAGTCACCTTTGATCTGCTGCGGGACAAAGTAAAGCTCTGAAAAAATATGTTCAATTCCTGGCTCATTATGAATCACAAACGGTTTCTTGTCATTGCAATACTTTTTTTGAAGCTCGTACAAATCAACAGAAAATCCGCCAAAAAAGTCTTTCAGCGCCGGCACAGCAATGTCCAGATCAAATCCCAGGGTCATCCCATGATAGTGGCAGAGTGGAAAGTAGAACCGTCCCGAATGGGAACGCCGGTCATCCACACGCATCTCATTCTCTTGCAAATAGCTATACGCATGATTGTCAATCTCGCTTTCGATCCGTCCCTCCCTGCAATGGTCTATATAGAGAAGCGAACTGTCCGTACTACTCTGAAAGTAGGAGGTACATTCTTTCAGGTGCATATCGCTATACATCACAAAAGCGCCATCAAAAATTTTGTGGGCTGTCATGGTTCCCTCGCCGCTCTCGTCAAAAAGCTGCAGGACAACGCAATCCTCAGTTTCAATGACATTTTTAACATTTGAGCCGCAGTTTATTTTACCATCAAACAGTTTGATTTCCGCCGCCTCCTTCCATCATAAAGAAATTAAATAACCGTTCCCGTCCTTCCGTATCCTGGAGGAAATAGTTTTCTTCCAATCTGCCGTTTTCCAGATGGATCACATAATTGCAGCACCTGAGTATAAATTCAGGATCATGGGTCACAATCACAATGGTTTTTCCTGAATCGGCAAGTCCTTTGACCGAATCGGCCACCTGCCTCATATGAAAGAGATCAAGGCCGCTGGTAGGTTCGTCAAATAGTATAACCGGACGTTCAGAGGCAATCGCAGAAGCAATCGCCACACGTTGTTTTTGCCCTCCCGAAAGCCCCATCGGATGGCAGGCTTTGTACGGGAGCAAATCCATTTCTGTCAAGATAGCCTCTGCCTTTGCCACATTTTCAGGCGATTCATCGGAATCTTTCCCCGGCATACTTAACAGGACTTCCTCTAAAACGCTCTCCGTAAAAAGCTGATGATTTACATCCTGCATGACCATATAGCATATCTTCAGCCGCTGTTTGCTTGAATAGGAAGTACCTTCTTTTTCGAGGATACCTTTACATCTTTTTTCCAATCCGCATAAGCAACGGGATAGTGTCGTTTTTCCGGCTCCATTGTGCCCGATGACCGCCGTTACATTTCCGGCAGGAAGCTCTATATTTTCCAGAGAAAGCGTTTCCAGCTGTTTCCTGTATGCGAAATGGAAGTGGTTCAGTTTCCATATCCCCTGCCCTGAATGTAGACTGGCAGGCTCAATGTCTGCAAACTCACCCAGGCCAAGAGGCCGTAATCCCATTTTAGCTTTTTCCGCCGCCGGAATCAACTGAAATTCCGGCAAAGTATAATCCCCTTGTATTTCCCCGTCGCTTAAATATATGATCCTGTCTGCCAGATCATAAAGATAGTAGAGCCGGTGCTCCGCAATAATAATTGTTTTGCCCTGTGACTTCAATATTTTTAACAGTTTCCGAAAATCAGCGATGGAATAGGCGTCAAGGTTGGAAGATGGCTCGTCCAAAACAAATACATCCGGTTCCACAGCGGCGGCAGATCCACAGGCGATTTTTTGCTTTTCCCCACCGGAAAGGGAGAAAACACTTCTGTCCAGTAGATTTGTAAGGTTCAACTGCTCTGAGACCAGTTTTACCCGCTTTCGGATTTCTGCTTCTTCCAATCCATGGTTTTCACATCCAAAGGCAATTTCGCTGGTCGTATCCACATTAAAAAATTGAGAACGTGGATTCTGAAAAACAGAACCCACTTTTTTTGATATATCAAACAGGGAAAGCCCGCTCATATCTTCTCCATCAAGCATGACAGTGCCTTCCAGCTTTCCATCGTAATAATGAGGAATCAGTCCGTTAAACAGCCGTGTCAGTGTGGTTTTACCGCAGCCCGATGTTCCACAGAGCAGTACAAAATCCCCGTCGTTAATAGACAGGTCAATATTTCTTAATGTTCCGTGTCCTTCCCTGTCCCCAATGTCAGTTTCATTTGGAGGGTAGGAAAAAGAAACTTTTTTACATTCGATCATAGACCTACCTCCCTGTAATCATCGTGACAATAGGAATTGCAAAAGCCACCACACATAGCAGCAGGAAAAAAACATCCTGCACATGAAAGCCGATCTCGCAGATGTTTGTCCTCTTGACCGGACCGCCCAATCCTCTTGTCAGGGCTGCCGCATTTAATTCTTCCCCGATCTTGACGGAACACATGATGACAGGGACAAGCCTGTATTCCAGCATTGCACTGGCTTTGCCCCCGCCAAAACGGATTCCTCTCATTTTCATAGCGTCCCCTATGGCATTATATTCTTCTACAACCGTAGGGAAAAATCGGAATATCACGGACATAGGAATGATGATCTGCTCCGGTAAATGCAGCTTCTTCATGGAGGCAACAAACTCGCTGACCGTCGTTGTCCTGACCGTGATGTATCCCATCATAATCCCCGGCACAAACCGCATAAAGAAACCGCAGATTGCAACAACAAGAAAGTTAGGAAGGCCGGACAGGTGGGGGAGCGCCCATAGTTGCAATATATAGCTGCCGCCATATAAAACAAAATAGATAACCGTTCCCTTCCACGATTTTTCCGTGAGCAGCAGGATCAATGGAACAGCAGCCAAAATAGGAGCAAACTGTTTAGAAGCAGCCCCACCTCCACCGCTCAAGACAAAGAGGGCAATCGTGATAAGCAATGCCAACTTTGTCCGAGGGTCTAACGACAGGCCGGTTTCTTTTTTTTTGCTTGCTAACAATTCACGGCGCATTATGCAATACCCGCACGCTTAAAGTGCTTTTTGAAAATTTTCTGGCCGATCACACCGCCGATCACGCCGCAAACGAACCCGGCAATCAAAAGAAGGGGGAGCGTATATGCCGAGATATAGCTCATAATGGAATCTGCATACTCTTGTCCATAACCGCTGATCAGCTGCTGATAGTAGCTGTCCCGTGTTACAACAATAGGGATGTAGTTTCCGATGATCCACATAGAAAAAACACCATGCGATATGATTCCTTTTTTTGCACTCTTATAATCGCCGGATTTCAAAACAAGATCAGCCAGGACACCGAACACGGCACCGGTAATAATGCTCCAATACCCCATGCCGGTCAGCAACATTAAAATACCGCAGATCAGTCCTGTCAGCGATACCATTCCAAACTTCTGGACTTTAGAATAATACAGCATCATTACGATTCCGCCAATCAGCGGAACCAGCACGATCAGAAGCGGAAGAAAAATAGGGATAAATCCCAGCATGGCAATCGCCATCATCACCACAAAATAGATCGCAGTGAAGATTCCAACATTGATAAGGTCTTTTCCTTGTAGTTTATTCATTATTTGGTCCTCCTGTTTGCTTTTGTGTTAGCACCAGCTAACCGCATTTCAGTATAGCAGATATGTCAGTATGTTTCTTCTCCAAAAAGGCATTTTCGCTCCAAATAGACAATTACTTTGCTTTGCTATCTTTACGGGGAGTGATTGCCTGCGTGTGTGCGTGAACATAGAACTATTCAACATTGAACAGAGGCGGTTCTTGCATAATTTGAAATGGAAACAGCCAAAATCTCCGCTTCAAATTGTAGTATTAGTAGAGGGAGAAATAGAAGGTAGGGTTTCGATAGCAAGCACAGCAAGCCAGTACCCGCTTGCGATTTTTCAGATTTTCAGGTCCCTTGCCCGAAAATGAAAAATGCTTGTTGGGATAATCCCAAACCCTTATGAAGAACGGAGGCGGCGCATGGCGAACCGGAAACGGAATATCCAGATGAAATTTTATGTTACAGAGAATAAAAAACGGCTCATAGATGAGCGGATAAAACTGCTAGCCTCCCTACCGCATTCTATATCATTCTCGTTTGGCAACGAACTAAAAGCTGAAATCTGCAATTCATCCTCATAGTTCAATTAGTAGCCGGAAACGCCATAATCATGGAGCAACCATGTTATCAGAAAGGAATCAGCATAATCAGTCCTGTTCTCAAGCACAATAAGGTTATTCCTTTGTGCAAATCGGAACGATAAAGTATATTTGAGGTGAACGATTATGCCGATTGATGATTTAACTGCTTTAGGGCAGAAAATGCGGGAAGCACGAAAGAATAAAGAGCTGACACAGCAGGAACTTTCTGATCTGAGCCATGTTTCTGTAAAGCAAATCGCCAATATCGAAAAAGGGAAAACGAATCCTTCCTATTTGATTTTGAGAGCATTGGCAAAGGTCCTGCACATCTCTTTAGATACGCTTATAAATCCAGATATTTCTCTGGAGGATGAGGGTGTCAATCAGATGAAAATGCTTTATTCCAGCTGTCCGCCAGAAATGCGCGACACCCTGTTGCATCACACACAGGAAACGGTAAAAGAGCTAACAGAGTTGTCCGAGAAATTTGAAATGAATTGAGCCAGTGAGTGAAATTTAACGATTCTCTCACTGGTTCTTTTTATTTCCAGAGAAAAGAGGCAAGCAATGCCTGTTCCAGTTCACCCTCATACACATGGGTATCTGGCTGAATCTGCAAAAATTCCATCACATAAGGATCTTTGATTATTTTTTCATATTCAGGTTTCGGTTCTGTTGTTTGAATTTCTTTTGAAACAGCTTCTTTGTCTTGGCTTGCTAAAATTCTCTGATAGTACATCGTGTTGATCTGCCGTTCTAACTGCCGGACGCTCCACGCAGACTTTACACATTCCTCCATATAAAAGGTTCGTGCCTGTTCATCTGGTACACGCATCAAAAGGCGATAATGTGACCAACTTAAATCGCTCCACAGTGTGGAGCGATTTGGAAAGGTGCAATAAAATTGCCTCATATTACGCAGTCCTTGTACGCTAAATACCTTCCCAAATTCTGCTGTTAGCTGTTCAGATAAATACTGAAGCAGCTTCTTTCCATATTCTGCTCTGTCATTTTCTCCACACGCTTTATAAATCTGTTCCCCAATCTCCCAATAAGTTATTACCATTGTGGAGTTCACCGCAGCACTTAACCTATGCTGTGCTGATACAATAGACTGGCGAATGGAATGATAGGTCTGTTCTGCATTTTGATTTATTTGCAAATTGTTATCCATTTTGTACCCTCCTTACTTTAGGTGCTATTAAAATATTATACCACGGAATCAATAAAAACTCTCAAATCAATATCTATTGATTGATTTTGCATTTTTTCTGCAAAATCTTCAATCAAAATCTCTTTCGGCTCTTTTTCTGAGTGTCAATGACTTCAATCTGTCTTTTTTTATCATAAAAGCACCTCCAAATACTGCCGTAAAATCTTTTCCACCTTAAACATCCCAGCATATTGCATTAAAGCTCGCAGGTTCTTATCTTTTCTACGAGCATACGCTTTCAATGCCCCCTGAAATGTTTGAATTTCAATTCTACTTCGGCTTCTGAGCAAATCACAGATCGTTCGCTCCATATCATAAACCGGTACGGTATAGATCATCAGCTGCTCATGGAACGGGTACTTGTAAAGGCGGGAAGCAGTGGTGAGAAACCCCGCCCATTCCTGCCAGCTCCCCGTGAGATGTGTTGCCACCTTGTCCGCCATCTGTGCATATAGTTCAGCTTTGGTTGGCATGGTATTCTGTCCTCCTTTCGGTTTTTGGGTAAAAGAAAAGCAGGAAACCTAAAAGATTTCCTGCTTGTTGCTTTATGGCTTCTTATGCAATATTCTTCTTTTTCTTTGCCACAATAAATCCAATTATCATAAGCACATTCAAAACAAATACTACAACACTGCCTTCAATTTTATAAATTCCACCAGATAGCAGTTGATTGCCACCGAATGTCATATTAAACAAATGCGGATAGTCCTCTGCAAGTGATACTCCTCCCAAAATAATCGCTCCTACACTATTCCAGAGAAAATGAACGATTATAGGAGCAACCAAAGAATTTGTATATTCCAAAACTGCTGTCATAAACAAACTCATTGTCAAAACATTCAAAACAGGGAGAATTCCCGCTTCAAAAGCACCTCCATGTGCAAAAGTAAACAGCATGGTAGACACAACAGTTGCCGCAACTGCATTGTAGTTTCTCTTTATCATCTGATATAGATAACCACGAACCAACATTTCCTGCATAATTGTGTTGATAAAGGCTGATAGTATCCAGAGCCAAAGCATAGAAATATGATTAGTATCTTCTATCCGCGCAGACCCGGTAAAAAGCAAAACACCAACAGATATACCTAACCAGCTTAGTCCCACTATCCCTCCTAATGTACTATTATAGACAGGGCGTTGTGTGAGATGTAACTTGGTTTTTTTATGATCTACAAACCCAAAAATGACGGTCATAACAACAATCGCTAAAAACGGTATTAGTTCTGCAAAAAACCTCCACAACGCTGCATTGTCAATATCAGGAATCGGTATAACTGATGCGCAAATTGCCCATCCAACAAAGAAAATGATAGATTTTAATGATACTTCTATTAGCTTTTTCATATTTCTAAAACTCCTTGGTGCTTTCTAATTTACACAAAGTACATTATACATCATCTTGTCAAGGAGCTACATCCTTTTTTAGTAAAACTCTACTTGAAAAAATAGTAGAATAAATAGCTGTCGGTCAGCTCCCTCAGTTCCGTTTCCTCCGGCGAAAGCTCGCCGCACATTTCACGCAGGCTGTCAATCAGCCCGGTACGGCTGCCGGTATTGTAAATGCACATCAGGTTCATTTCTTCAAAAGTAAAGTTTCCCATATCAAAGCTCCCTTTCCGCACTCTTTTTGGGTGCTGTCTTTTTATGTTTTGCTTTGGGCTGGTTTTTCAGCTGATCCTGCAAGGTCTCGATCATAGACAGGGGTGCGTGTCTGAGCAAAGTGCTGTTCGGATCGTTATCATCACAAATCTGGAGAACTGCATTTTTGCGGGAAAGCTCCAGTGTGTCCAGCTGACCGCCATCCAGCTCTTTCATGGACGCGGCATCATAAAGGGTATAGTCCCATGCGGACCACTAAAAATTGGGTGAAATCGGCTCTCGTTTTGCCAAATTTGGTTAAACTATATCAGCCCATTTAGGTATAAGAAAACCCCGGAAAACCTTGATTTTCCGGGGTTTGTAAACCTTTTGATATAGTCTGAGCAGTCGATTATCGTTTGCGTAACTGAGAACGCTTGATTTTACTGGATTCTTGGAATGTGGTGTTGCAAACACGTTACAAACACAGGGCTTCTCATTACGCCTCACCACACCTCTAAACTATCAAAGAGGGAGATGACTCAAAATAACAAATGTGCATCTTCCTCTTTTTTTCTCGCAATATTATTCATACTCGACAATTACTAATCAATTTTGTTTAGAGATTATTTGTTGTCGTGTTTGCAGTTCTTTTGATTATTTGATTTATCCATATTATCCTGCCTATACGGACTAATGTTATCATTTTGTTATCGGCATTGATAACACTTGCTCTGTAACTGTGGATAATAGCAATATATTCCGTCTCAAATTATAAGCGGTTTTGCTTAGAAAATCAACAATAAATCCTCTCACTAATTAAAATACTTTTATCTTTCATTATCCCTCTTCTCCTCTACAAACTGTTCTTTGATTTTTAACACTATTTTTTATAATCTTCCAAATGAATCTGTTTTGATTGATTGACAATTACCGAGCTATTCTAGTATATTTAATCCATAAAGCAGATACAAAATCGCAGATGTGCAGGTGAACAGACATGAAAAATATCCATAGCATTGAATTTTATACTGGAAGCAAGGAAGAACTGCTTCCCGGTTTTGAAAAAGATTTTCCCTATATCGCTTCAAGGGCAGAACTTGACAAGTATATCGGACATTATGTACCGTGGCACTGGCACAAGACAGTGGAACTTTTTTATATGGAAAGTGGTAGCATTGAATATGATACGCCGGGAGGAAAACTGTTGTTTCCGGCTGGAAGCGGCGGCATAGTAAATTCCAATGTACTCCATATGACAAAAGCAATATCGCAGAAAGAAAAGAATATACAGCTACTTCATATTTTCGATGTTTCCCTACTTGCCGGGGAACAGGGAAGCAGGATTGAACAAAAATATATTGCGCCTATCATAACAGCCCCACAGATTGAGGTAATTCCGCTTTTTCCAGGCAATGCAGAAGAAGAAAGGATTTTGAAACTGCTTGCCGCTTCATTTCGTTTATCCAGTGATGAATTTGGATATGAAATAAAACTGCGGGAAACCCTAACAGAAATATGGCTCATGCTTTTTGAACTATCCCGTCCTATGCGTGAAAAAAAGGGGGAACATAATAAAAGCAACGATAAAATAAAGCTGATGATGATATATATTCACGAACATTACAGAGAGAAAATCTCTATCCCGGAACTTGCGGCAGCAGCATACCTAAGCGAAAGGGAGTGTTATAGAGTGTTCCATGACTGTCTGCACATGACACCCGTAGAGTATATAAAGGCTTACCGTCTGCAAGCTGCCTGTCAGATGCTAGCAAAGGGGCAGGAAGCAGTTACCGTTATCAGCCATGAGTGCGGTTTGGGGAGTAGCAGTTATTTTGGAAAGGTTTTTCGAGAATACACACATTGTTCACCCACAGAATATCGGAGAAAATGGCAGAATAGTGATAGATAAGGGCAGAAAAGAAATATTTTTTCTATTCCTTTTGCATTATAATGATACCTGTAAAGTAAATCCGTCATTTACAGGAGGTGAGTGCAAAGTGGTAAAACTGAACATTCTGAACATGAAAAATTTTTTAGATACGGTCAATAGCTGTTCTGGCAAAGTAAATATGCTCTGCCCGGATGGTAAAAAACAAAACATCAATGGGGAAGAAAAGATACAGGGCAGTTTGTGGCGGCAATACTCCCAAAACAAAAACTGTTTGCGGCTTGTTTTAGAAGTTCCGAATCCAACGGACTATATGAACATTGTTTCGTACTATGCCGGGGATTGCTGATTTATCTGTAAATATTTCATCATAAAGGGGCTGGACAGTTTATCTTCCAGCCCCGCCCTTTTGAAAGGAGTTAAAAATGGAGTTGAACATTCAGACCGCAGAACTGGCATTAAGGGAAGCGGCAGAATCCAATCCGGGAGCATGGGCAGAACATTCCCGGTATGTAGCCGAAGCCTGTAAAAACATTGCGTCACACTGTAAAGATTTATCTTCTGAACAGGCGTATATTTTCGGGCTGTTACACGATATTGGACGTTATGCCGGAGTGAGTTCGGAAAGGCATCTGATAGACGGCTATCGTTACTGTATGGAGCGTGGGTGGGGAAAAGCCGCACAAATATGTATATCCCACGCATTTATGATACAGGATATTGCCACATCTATCGGAGAGTTTGATGTCAGTGATGAGGATTACCTGTTTATGAAAGAATTTGTTGCAAATGCGGTATATGATGATTATGACCGTCTTGTACAGTTATGTGACGCATTGGCTATGCCTTCGGGGTTCTGTCTTTTGGAAAAGAGATTTGTAGACGTGACAATGCGATACGGCGTTCACCCAGCGACAATAGACAGATGGAAAAAGATTTTAGAGATTAAAGAACGGTTTGAGGATCAGATTGGCTGTTCTATCTATGCCCTGCTTCCGGGCGTTATGGAAAACAGTTTTCGTTAAGGGGGGATATTGTGTATTACGAATCCAGTGATTTTTTGGAAACAGCGGACAGCGATACGTTAAAGCAGATTGCCCGCACAAGGGAATTAACACGGAAATATTATTTTTCTGATTATAGAGATACAGAAAAACGCACTTCCATTCTTCGGGAGCTGTTGGGCGGAATAGGGGAAAATGTGGCAATCGACACGCCTTTTCATTGCGACTATGGAAAAAATATTTTTTTGGGAAATGATGTGATCGTCAATATGAATTGTACCTTTGTGGATAACAAAACTATCCGAATTGGCGACAGGGTATTGATTGCGTCAAATGTGCAGATTTATACATCTTCACACCCTGTCTTACCACAGGAAAGGTTTGTGCCGGATTGGAGGGAACGTCAGACAACATTTTTTAGAACCTATGCACGTCCGATAGAAATAGAAAGTAATGTCTGGATTGGCGGCGGCTGTATTCTTCTGCCCGGAGTCACTATAGGAAAAAACAGCGTGATAGGGGCTGGAAGTGTAGTTACCCGCCCTATCCCGCCTAATTGTGTTGCAGTAGGAAATCCATGCAGGGTGATACGTTATTTTGATACAGACAGGGAAAGGTGGCAGCATGAAGTATAAGCATATCGTTTTTGACATTGACGGCACTCTGATTGATACGGAATATGCTGTATTACATTCTTTACAGGAAACTATAAAGGGATTGTCCGGGAGAGAGATACCATGTTCTGAACTAAGATTTGCGTTAGGGATTACAGGAACAGACGCTTTGAAAAAACTTGCGATAAAAGACACTTCCTATGCGATAGAATTATGGGATAAAAATATGCGTAACTATACAAATAACATTAAAGTATTTGACGGAATCGTTGAATTATTGAAAAATCTTCTAAGTCTGGATTATGAAATGGGGATTGTCACATCAAAGACAAGGGAAGAATTTACACATGATTTTTGTCCGTTTGGTATCAGTCATTATTTCAAAACAATCATATGTGCAGACGATACACAGGAACATAAACCCAATGCCGCACCGATTTTGAAATATGTGGAATTATCAAAAACAGACCATAGGAAAGTACTTTATATCGGAGATAGCAAATATGACAGTAAATGTGCGGAAAATGCGGGAATTGATTTTGCTTTAGCAGTATGGGGCAGTCATAATAAGCACATAAAAGCAGATTATTTTTTAGAAAAACCTGCCAATCTGTTATCTGCTATCACTTCAGAGAAATTTTATTAGCGATGAAAGATCGAACGAAAATGACTCCGAGGTATATTAAAAAAACTTGCTTGATCAATTATGGTGATTTTGATTAAGTAGCCTGTATGTAAAATAAAGCATACAGGCTACTTGTGGTTTACAATTCCAAAGAATCTTCTGCATCTACCCACATTTGCATATTACCATCAAGATATAATCGTGCATATTCAAGTGGCTCATCAATAGCAAGTGTATTTAATGCGCAGTCTGATCCAGGAGTGGTTTTTAAGTTCTTCTCAGCTTCCCAACAGTCAATGCGGAGCATATAACCGGCATTGGTATAAACATCAATGCTGTTTCTGTGTGGATTGTATTCTGCAAATATTGTTCTCATCGTATCTTATCTCCATTTTTTTAATAATCAGTTATAGAGTTAAATATCGAAAACATTTCAATCAGTTCACCATGTTGTTATTGTTATATGTTATACTGTGTTATGAAATTTTCTTTCCCTTAATTTTTCCCATATTAAGGTTCATGAAAGCTAATGGGAGAATGTAACACAAGGGAAAGAGTAAGGGAAAGTACACTTGCTACAAACTTAGTGTTTTCAAGGGTTTGCGAAGAATTTGATAATCAAATATAATAGTTATTAAATTTCCTAAAATAAGTGGAATATCAACTGGAATTTTCAAATTAGTCTTTGCAAATAACCTTTGAACCTTCACCATCAATTACAATTCCCTGACGGTTGTTAATCGGGCATAGATTCAAATCCGAAAACTCAGTCATTATTTTCTCGGTAACTTTCTTAAATGGTGCTGTAAGATAATGCGGAAGAACATAGAAATCAATCAAATCAAGCCCTGCATCATCTTCTTGTGAGT
>SKEQ01000298.1_pt1 | contig 46559 bp, 44 predicted proteins | sample 4826751 | NCBI WGS metagenome assembly SKEQ01 (sample SAMN11008805, study PRJNA524170) | human gut metagenome | biome: Human fecal sample; material: Feces; isolation source: fecal sample from pouch patient p44 | host: Homo sapiens | place: Israel: Tel-Aviv | collected 2013-07-11
AGGGCAATAAACGTCTTGAAGAAGCATTTGAGAATCAGGAAGTATTAAAAGCTCCTGTAACTCAGGTACTTGACGGCGGACTTTGTGTAAACGTAGACGAAGCAAGAGTATTCATTCCTGCAAGCCTCGTTTCCGACACATACGAGAAAGACCTTTCCAAATATGCAGATCAGGAGATCGAATTCGTTATCACAGAATTTAATCCGAGAAGACGCCGCATCATCGGTAACCGTAAGCAGCTTCTTCTTGCTGAGAAAGCAGAGAAACAGAAAGAATTAATGGAGAGAATCCATGTTGGCGATACAGTTGAAGGAACTGTTAAGAACGTTACAGATTTCGGTGCATTCATCGATCTGGGCGGAGCAGACGGACTTCTTCACATCTCCGAAATGTCCTGGGGCAGAGTAGAGAACCCGAAGAAAGTATTCAACGTTGGTGATAAAGTGAAAGTCCTTATCAAAGAGATCAACGGAGACAAGATCGCACTTTCCCTTAAATTCCCGGAAGAGAATCCATGGCTCACAGCAGCTGAGGACTTCGCAGTAGGAAACGTAGTAAAAGGTAAAGTTGCACGTATGACAGACTTCGGCGCATTCGTTGAACTTGCACCTGGAGTAGATGCACTCCTTCACGTATCCCAGATTTCCAGAGAGCACGTTGCCAAACCTTCAGACGTACTTTCCATCGGACAGGAGATTGAAGCTAAGGTTGTTGACTTCAACGGCGAAGACAAGAAGATCAGCCTGAGCATGAAAGCTCTTGAGGCACCGGCTGAGGAAGCTACAGAAGAATAATTTATCATAATCATGATGTTCAGACACCGTCCCTGTATAAGTTTATATAGGGACGGTGTTTTTGCAGTTATTTGCAATAAAGGGAGATGAAAGAGAAATATGACAGACCACGGTTTATTTGATATCCACTGCCACCTGATTCCGGGAGTGGACGACGGAGCACAGGACCTGGAGGAAACCCGCAGACTGCTCCGCATGGAATATGAACAGGGAGTTAGAAACATTATCGCAACCCCTCATTACAGAGATCAGATGTTTGATACACCCATCCGCACCGTTCGCAGCCAGTTCGCTCTGGTGGAGAAATGCGTACAGGAATTCAATCAGGAGCTTGCTAAGGAAGACAGAATGAGAATATACCTGGGCTGTGAATTCCATGCAAACATGCAGATGAGCAGAATGCTGGATGAGGGAAGAGTCAGTACAATGGCAGATTCCGGCTATGTTCTGGTAGAATTCTCAGGAAATGCAGAATACAGCTACATAGAAGACCGCCTCCGCAGCCTTATCATCGTAGGCTACCGCCCCATCATCGCACATGTAGAACGCTGCGACAACCTCTGGGGTGACCTGGAACTGATCAGGGACCTTGCACAGATGGGCGCCTATATGCAGGTAAATGCAGACAGCATTCTGGGAAAAAGCGGATTTTATACAAAAAGATTCTGCAGGAAGCTGATGAAAGGAGACCTCCTTCACTTCGTAGGCTCTGACTGCCACGACAGTCGGTACAGGATCTGCCGCACAGGAGAAGCATACAGAAAAGTCGCCAGCAAAATGGGACAGGAATATGCAGACAAAATTTTTATTGAAAATCCTTCCTCAATTGTAAAAAATGGGGAAAACAGAAGAAACTTGCCAAATACACTTGAAGAATGTCAGAAATCATATTACAATCTATAAAGTACGGACCGGCCTGTAACTCCGGTTTGATCATATAAGGAAGGAGAACCAAGAATTTGATAAAAGAGGCAAAGAATACCCGGGAAAATCCTGCGCAGCCTGTGGTCACTGAGACGATCATACAGCAGGAAGACACCATAGACCTTGTGGAACTTTTCTGGGTACTGGTCAATCATTGGAAAATTATCCTGCTGACCATGCTGATCACAGCAATGCTGGCAGGTGTCTATTATCTGGTGGGGGTGAAACCATCTTATCAGGCGGACGCATCCATTTTTATCACAAACAATGAATCCGTGATCACAGTTTCTGACCTGCAGCTGAGTTCAGAGCTTACAGAGGACTATGCGAAGATTATCAAGAGCCGTAATGTTCTCAAACAAGTCATCAAAGAACTGGATCTGAATCTGGATTACAGAGAACTCAGTAAACTGGTCAGTGTAACGAATCCGGACAATTCCCATATTATTACCATCACAGTTACCTGCGGTGACGTGGAACTGTGCAGAGATATTGCAAACAGTCTGATGAACATCGGACTGGACCGTATTTACCAGGTGGTGGGAAGCAGCGAACCTACAGTTATCGATTACTCAGAGGCAGAGGCAGTAGATGAGATTACTCCTGCACTGACAAAATATCTGGCGATTGGACTTCTGCTGGGACTTATCGCAGCCTGCGGACTGATCTGCGTACGTTACATGACAGACACTACATTAAAGACAGAGGATGACCTGAAGAGATATCTGGATATCCCGGTACTCAGTGTGGTTCCTTATTACGAAGAGAAGAAAGAGTAGAAGATGGACAGAGAAGATAACAATATTGAATCCCTGTTTCAGGATCTTGTAAAAGAATCCGGATATACGGGAAGACAGACAGAGGTAATACATCCACATGTATCAGATGTATCTTTCCGCGTAAATGAGGCCATCAATGTTCTGCGTGGAAACATCCAGTTAAGTGGAAGCAATATTAAAACAATAGCTGTAACAAGCTCCGTTGCTAATGAGGGTAAATCATCAATAGCCTTCCGCCTGGCAAAGAGCATGGCAGGGCTTGAGAAGAGGATCCTCTTTATAGACTGCGATATCCGTAATTCTACCATACAGAACAGATATGATATTGTAGGCGAGAAGAAGGGATTAAGCGAATACCTGTGCGGAAATATCAGCAAAGAGAAGATCATCTACCGCACAGATGACAAATACCTTGACATGATCTTTACAGGTGCAGTGGCACCAAACCCAAGTGAGCTGGTATCAGGTCCGCTATTTGCAGAGCTGATGGAATTCGTGCGAAGCGTTTATGATTATGTGATCGTAGACACTCCGCCGCTGAATCTGGTTATCGACGGGCTGCTGATCGCCAAGCAGTGCGACGGAACTGTCCTTGTTGTGGAGAGCGGAAAGACAGACAGGGCACAGGCTGATAAGGCGAAGCAGCAGATACAGTATGCAGGTATCCGTCTCCTCGGCGCAGTGCTGAACAAAGCGCCGGTTTATGAGAAACATTATGGCTATGGATATGGCTACGGTTATGGTTACGGCTATGGCTACGGATACGGCTATGGAAAGAGCGCTAAGAAGAATGAGAAAGAAAAGAAGAAATAACCCTGTAAATAAGAAACAGATCATCATCAGTCTGGTGATCTGCCTGGCTGTAGTTTTGTTTGCAGCAGTTTTTATCCATATGGAACAGACAAAGCAGAAATCTATGCAGATCACTGCAGGGAACACCCACAATGTGGGCAACAGTTATAGAAATATTGTTTACAAAGGTCAGGAATATCAGTATAATAACCGTATCACAAATATTCTCTATGCCGGTGTGGACTCCACAGGCAAGCTGGAAGCTTCCTCCCAGTATGGAAATAAAGCCAGGGCAGACAGCATTGCTCTGGTGGTGATGGATGAGAAGAACCGCAGGATGACCATTCTCTCCATTAACCGTGATACCATGACTGATATCCGAAGATATACAATGAACGGCAATGACAAGGGACTCTATACCACGCACATCGGATATGCCTACAGCTATGGCGATGGGGGAAAGGTAAGCTGTGAGAGTCTCTGCGAGGCAGTATCACTTCTCCTTGGAGATATCCCTGTGAAGCGCTATGTAGTGACAAACCAGGATTCCATGCCCTATATCAATGAGCTGGCAGGCGGGATCACGCTTACAGTGCCAAACAACGATCTTCAGGAGAAATATCCGGAGATGGCAGAGGGTGCACAGGTTACCCTGGATGACAGCAACATAAAGGATTTCCTTCAGTACAGGAATACAGAGGAGTCCTTCAGCAATGAGGGCCGTATGCAGAGACAGAAAGCCTATCTCACAGCCTATGTTGAGAAGATGCAGTCCATGGATGAGAATGACCTTGAGAAATCATGGGATTCCCTCGATGTGATGGACGATTATATCCAGACAAGTGTGACACGCAACCAGTATCTGGGACTTGTGAAGACTCTTAAGAAAGCAGAGTTCACAGAGGACAGTATCGAGCAGCTTCCGGGAACAGACCAGGAGGGAGACCTTCATGATGAGTTCCATGTGGATGAAGATGCACTCCGGGAACTGATCATCCGTTTATTTTATGAAAAAATATGACAGGCTGCTGTTTTTCAACCGCCTTGTTATAAAGTAACCGTAAATTAATAAGAATAGAGCCAGAAGAAGACAGAAAGGAAGGCATTCTTATGAAAAGAAAATATTTCAGCATTTTACTTGCAGCAATGACAATTGCAGCATCTGCCAATGTATATGCAGCCCCAAGTATCGGACAGATCATTCCGGAAGCTCCAAAGGTAGTTGAGGGAAATCTGTCAAACAAACAGGAACTGATCGTAAAAGATGTTGACACAGGTGCCTACAAGGATAAAAAAGTTGCAGAGGTAGTAACAAAAGTAAATGATGATAATACCAAGGTAACCATGAATGAGGTTCTGAAAGACCTTAAGGTAGATACAACAGAAACAATTAAAACAAACACAAATCAAAAAGTAAACCCTTCTCTGTATGAGCCTCTTACACCTTTCGTGGATTTGGCTATTAAGGAAGGCGATAAGATTACATATGAAACAGATGGTGCTATTAAAACAACCCTTACCATCGAAGCGGCCAAGGATGTAAAGAAGAAAGACGTACTTCTGATGCAGATCGATCCAACAACAGGAAAGGTTGCCTTTGTTGCAATTGAGAAGCTGGACAAAGCTACAGGCGAAGTCACAGCCACCTTCGATTCACTTGGACCTGTAATGCTGATCGAGAAGGTTCCGATTGTAACCAAGAAGGTTTCTCCTGAGAAATACGCAGACGAAAAGGTAGCTGATGCAGCAAAGAAGCTGAAAGATCAGAAAGCAGGCTTTACTCTGACTGATTTTATCAATGATCTGACAGATACAGAAAACAAAGAGGTCACACTGGACAACGGACAGACCATCAATATGGACGACTATGTCAGCGCAAGCAGTCTTATAGATATGGCAATCAAGATGTCAGATGATTACTCCTATGATATGTCCGGTTCCCTTGACGCACAGGTAAACTGTGACATCGACAGTGTTGACTGGAAGAGTCTTGTAACTGCTAATGATGCAGACTTTGATGTTGATACAGCAGAGGGCGACCTGAGCCTTCTTACAGAGATAGAGCCATTCACAATCCCGGACAGCATTGTTGTACAGGCAGATGCTTCTACAGGAGAGCTTAACTACCTTGCAGAGCCTGAACTGAGCTTCGCATATCCGGAAAAAGAAGAAGAGGAAGCAGACGACACAGATGAGACAGCTGATGCAGAAGATGATCTGATGAGCTGGATCGTTAAGGACGAAGCAGGCTCTTCTGAACAGCCAAATCTTGTGATCAAAGGCGAATTCAAAGGCATGGGACCGCTTGCAATCTTTACAAAAGATGCAAAATAATCTGATAAGAGAGGAACAGTTCAATGTCACGAAAATCTCGCAGACGCAGACATAAAAAAAATAAATTCATGTCCTCAGTGCTCTACTATGTACTGGTTATTGCTCTGGTGGCAGGCCTTCTGTTTGTTGTAAAGGTAAACCACCAGGAACGTGCAGAACGCACAGAATACAAAGAAAAGCTGGCCGGCAAAGAGACGGAGGAAGATATCGGTGTACTGGACGACATGATGGTACGACCTACAGCAGAACCTACGGAAACGCCGGCAGATACAGCAGCAGATAAATGATAAAAGTACCAAAAATTATTGCATCTTTTTGGCAATAAAGCTATAATAACGTGTAGATAAGACAAAAGGTCTATAGTCTTTGAATCGTCGCTTTGCCGCGTTTAAGGATATTGATTTACATATCTTGAAGAGAATCTGCCTTGTAACACAGGCAGAATGGCGAAGCATACCCAAAATACGGAGGTAAGATATCCAATGTGGTATGTGATGCAGGTGCGAACAGGCACAGAAGAGAACATCCGCTGCCAATGTCAGCGGATGATAAGCAGCGATATACTAAAACGCTGCTTTATTCCCTACTATCAACAGAAGAAACGATTTCAAGGCAAATGGCATATCCAGGAAAGAATCCTCTTTCCGGGGTATGTCTTTTTAATTGCCGAAAATCTGGAACAGCTGTCTGAAAACCTGAGAAAAGTCACAGGAATGACCAGACTTCTGGGAACAGGAGATGAGATCATCCCTTTATCTCAGGAAGAGGTAGATCTGCTTCTGAAGCTGGGAAAAGAAGAACAACTGGTAGCCATGTCCACAGGAATCATAGAGAATGATCAGGTCAGGATACTCACAGGACCATTGCAGGGCATGGAAGGTTATATCAGAAAAATCAACAGACACAAAAGAAAAGCCTGGGTTTCCATAGAAATGTTTGGAAGGAGCGTGGATATGGAGGTTGGGCTGGAAATAATAAAAAAAGTATGAGAAAAAGAAGGAGAAACTAAGGAAGGCGTATGTATAGAAAAAAATCAAGAGGATGGTATAAACACAAGGACTTTATATTTTTAGATCTTGTGTGTTTATTTCTATCTTTAATACTGGCATATCTGGTTCGAAATGGTTCTGTCCGGAACATATTTGAACTGGGAATATATCACAACATGATATTCTTTGTAATATTGGCAGATTTATTTCTGATCATTATTTTTGAATCTTATAAAGGCGTTCTGAGGAGAGGTTATTACCAGGAATTACGTTCTGTTATCCAGCAGATGATCCTGATAGAACTGGCAAGTGGTCTGTATCTGTTCACTGTCAGTAATGGACACAGCTTCTCAAGGACTGTTTTGTATCTTATGGGAGTCTTTTATGTACTCCTGTCCTATGGCACAAGAATAATATGGAAAAAACACCTGATCCATAAAATGGCAGAAGGTGGAGAACATTCACTTTATATTGTAACAAATTACGATCTTGCGTCAAAAGTAATCCGGAATGTAAAAAATCATAATTATAATCGATACAACATCAATGGTCTCATAATCATTGATAAAAATATAGCAGGCAGGGAAATTGAAGGAATCCCGGTTGTGGCAGATTTAAAGAATGCTGCATCCTATATTTGTCAGCAATGGGTAGATGAAGTTTTTGTAAATGTAGATACGTCTTATCCATATCCCCATGAACTGATAAATGAACTGCTGGAAATGGGAATGGCAGTTCATGTGAACCTGGCAAAAGTCAGAAGCACCCCCGGGCAGAAACAATTTGTAGAGACTATAGGTGGATATACAGTTCTGACGACCACTATGAACTATGCTACGGACAGACAGGCACTTGCCAAAAGAGCACTGGATATCCTGGGTGGACTGGCAGGCTGTCTTCTGACAGGGATTATCTTTATCTTTGTGGCACCGGCCATTTATATCAGCTCTCCGGGTCCGATCTTCTTCTCACAGATACGGATCGGTCAGAATGGAAAACCATTTAAAATGTACAAATTCCGAAGCATGTATATGGACGCAGAAGAACGCAGGGCAGAACTTATGGCACAGAATAAAATGAGTGATGGCCGTATGTTTAAGATTGATTTCGACCCCCGTGTAATAGGAAATAAAATCCTGCCCGACGGAACCAGAAAAACCGGGATAGGAGAATTTATCAGAAAAACATCACTGGATGAATTCCCACAGTTCTGGAATGTGCTGAATGGAGATAGCGGTATAATAGGGACAACCAAGAAAAACCTTGATTTTACAAGTGTTTCGCTGGCTTAGTCGAATTTTGTTATGATAATTTTTCTGTATGGTTGTGTCGAGTAAGTTGCGAAACTGCGAAAAGTGAATGGTTTCTTGGATGCTTATTTTGACCCACACTATAAGCTGAAAAATTATGATAAGGAGGTTTGACCTAGCCTGCGAATGATCTTTTTAATAAGAACATTCACAGGCTAGTCGTCGTGTTGAAGAGCTTACCTAATAAAAATAAATAATTATGAGGAGTGTGTTGAAAATGGGAAGAAAATTATTAATTGTAGCCTCTAAAAGATATGGAGATTATGTGAAAGAGATAGCAGAGTCAATGGGGTGCTTTGAGGAAATCTCCTTTGTAGATAATGACAGAGAAGGTGCTATTGGAAAATTGGAAGAAGTAGAAACTTTTTATCCAGAATATAGTTGTGCAATAGCTGCATGTGATGATGGTGCAAAAAGACTTGAATGGAATAAGAAATTAGAAGCACTTTATAATATTCCGGTTTTATTCCATATGGATTCTACAATTTCTCCATCAGCTAACTTAATGCCCGGTTGCATTGTTGAGCCGAGAGCAGTTGTTGGTTGTGGAGGCACTATCGGTCAGGCAACAGTTATAGGTGCTAATACAGTAGTGGAGCCATATAGCTTTATTGGAGATAGCTGTACATTAAAATCTGGAACGATTGTGAAATCAACAAGTGTACTTGAAATGGGAACTGAAACAGAGCAGGGAACTGTTTTATTTACACCGCTTACAAGCAAACAGTGAAAAAAATAAGAAGTGAAAGGATGAAAACCTCTCCGATTTTCGTGGGGGGGGTACACAATGAATAGTCAATCAAATGAAAAAAATATGGATATGAATCGTACAAACCAGGGTACACCGAATATACGCTGGATGCTTGTCGGGTATGACTTGGTTGTATATGTAGTAGTAGCAATAATTCTTTTAGTCTTATATGGAGGAATGGATAAATTATCGCCTGTTGGAATTTTTCAGCAAGTTGGCTTATCTGTCCTGTGTATTTTTGCAGCACGTCTTTTGGGTAAAATTTATGGACAAGTATGGAGATATGGTGGGATTCAGTGCTATATCCGCTTGTTGTTTACTGATTTTATCGCTTTTGTAGCGTATCTGGGTTTGGAACTCCTGCTTCCAGTTCAAAAAATTACATTTGCTAGATTGCTTTCACTGGTTAGCTTGAATCTTTTAGGAGCCTTGGCACTTCGTATGATGTATCGCTATGCATACAAATGTGGAAACCAGGAAACTACGAGAGGAAAGTTCCTTTCTATATTATTACATACATTTTCTGGAATTGAAGCAGGAAATGAAAAGGAAGTACAGAAGATCAAAGTTGCGATTATCGGTGCTGGACGAGTTGGTGTAAGTCTGGCAGAAGAACTTTTAAATAATGCTGAAGCAGCATATATACCAAGATGTTTCATTGACATTAATAGAGAAAAAGTTGGACGAGATATACATGGTATTCCGGTATGGTCAGAAGATGAAGCAACATTTAAGCGTTTGGGAGAATTTGAGGTACAGGAAATTATTTTTGCAATCCCATCAATGGACGCTAATAAAAAGAAGGCACTTTATGATTATTACAAAGATGCCGGATATAAATTGAAAGTATATGATTATCCGACTGTGTATGCTGCAGGAGGGAAAAGACATCTTAGAGAATTTGATATTGAAGAACTTTTATTCAGAAAACCGCTGGTGGTTTCTGATGAAAGAACAAATGCATATTACAAGGATAAAATTGTGCTGATTACTGGCGGAGGCGGTTCGATTGGTTCTGAACTGTGCCGACAGTTGGCAAAAATGCAGCCGAAGAAAATCATTATCTTGGATATTTATGAGAATGGAGCTTATGACGTTCAGCAGGAATTGAAAATAGCGTATGGAAATAGCTTAGATTTACAGATTGAAATTTGCTCTATTACTCACAGAAAAGCACTTGAACGTGTATTTGAGAAATATCATCCGCAGATCATTATCAATGCTGCAGCTCACAAACATGTGCCGTTAATGGAGCATAACTGTGTGGAGGCTATTTATAACAATGTATTTGGTACACAGAATCTGGTAGAGCTTTGCGAGGAATATGGGGCAGAACGCTTTATGATGGTATCCACAGATAAAGCAGTTAATCCAACTAACGTTATGGGTGCTACAAAGAGAATGTGTGAAATGATCGTGCAGAGTGCAAGTACACATGGAAAAGTAAAATACAGTGCTACAAGATTTGGAAATGTACTGGGGAGTGCAGGATCAGTTATTCCGTTGTTTAAACGTCAGATTGCTAACGGCGGTCCTGTTACAGTTACCGACAAGAGAATTATCAGATATTTCATGACAATTCCGGAAGCATCACAGCTTGTTCTTCAGAGTGGTGCGATTGCAAACAACGGAGAATTATTTGTTCTGGATATGGGACAGCCGGTTAAGATTATGGATCTGGCAGAAAATATGATCCGTTTATCTGGTGTTCAAGGAATTGAAATTATTGAAACGGGGGAGTGGGATATAATAGGGACAACCAGAGAAAACTCCAGTATTTATGCGGCATGTGTGGCTTAAACGTTTTATGATAATTCGATTTTTCATTGCTGCAGCAGGGTCACATTATAGCGGTTCATAGATATTGGATGGCTCTTTGGATGCTCAGTTTGACCCAATCACAGAGCAATAAAAATCGAAAAGGAGAAAACTTGAGCCTGTTAATCTGAAAAGAATGACGGGCTAAGGGACGTTAGGTTGCCGATATGAATAATGAAAAACTAAAAAATTAAAATCCCCCAGAGTGTGTATGTGTGTGGGGGGGGGTAAAAGCGAGGTATGAAAAATGAAGCAGATGCGGATCGCTGAGTGCAAATGCAATTCCCTAGCCCCTTGTAGTGGGAAAGAAGCAAACGGAAAAATTGAATATGGCAAGAATCTGATGAAACATCGGGAAATCTATCTGGCAGTTTCTATAGGCTGTCTGCTTATGGCTGCTATCTATTCTCAAATAGAATCACATTTCTTATTTAATACAAATCCATTTTTTTATTGTGCTTTGCCTGCCCTGATAATTGGGGTATGTGCCGGGCATAGATTGTTTCTTAGTAGTATTGAATGTAATATACAAAGTTCTGTGAAGGACTGCGTATTTTCTTATAAAAAGTCTTTGTTCGTTGGTAAGTCAGAGGATTGTAGCAGTTAGTTGAAAACGAACGTAATGGGATCTGAAAAATGAGTAAAGGGGAAAGAAAGTATGTATAGAAAAGATTCTACAGGATGGATAAAACATGTGGATTTTATCATCTTGGACTTAATCTGCTTGCAAGTGGCGTTCGTTTTGGCGTATGCGTTAAGTGGATATGGAGCTAATCCATACCAGCTAATTCTTTACAGAAATATGGCTGTCTTTATGGAAGTAGCAGATTTGGTAGTGTTGTTTGCAATGGGAACATTGAAAAACGTTTTGAAAAGAGGTTACTATAAAGATTTTGTTGTAACAGCACAGCATGGAGTAATTCTTGGAGCATGTTTATTGCTTTATTTGTTTATGCTTCAGGAGGGACAGCAATATTCCAGACTGGCATTGGTACTGAATGTCGTTATCTATATTCTACTGACTTATCTGGTACGAGAGCTGTGGAAACATTTGCTTAGAAAGAAAATGGAAGATGGTGAAAATCGTTCCTTACTTCTTGTTGTTTCAGCAGATGTAGTGAGTTCGGTAGTAGAGAGCATGAAAGAGCATAATTATGCCCGGTATAAGATTGCTGGAATTGCTGTCATAGATAAGGAAATGACAGGAAAGTATATTGATGGTGTGAAAGTAGTTGCAAATATGGAAAATGCTGCTGAATATGTCTGCAAGGAATGGATTGATGAAGTTTTGATTGTGACATCCGGTGTAGTTCAATATCCAAAAGAACTGATTGAGCAGTTTACGGAAACCGGAGTAACCGTTCATCTGAATCTTGCAAAGGTACAAAGTGTACCTGGGAAAAAACAGTTTGTAGAAAAAATTGGAGATTATACAGTACTGACTACCAGTATTAACTATGCATCTACAAGAGATCTGATGCTGAAACGGCTGATGGATATTGCCGGAGGTTTGGTAGGATGCTTGATTACTGGAATCTTGTTTATATTTGTTGCTCCAGCAATTTACATAGCATCACCGGGACCGATTTTCTTTGCACAGGAACGTGTAGGAAAGAATGGAAAGAGATTCAAAATGTATAAGTTCCGAAGCATGTATATGGATGCAGAAGAACGTAAGGCTGAACTGATGAAAGATAACAAACTGGGTGATGAAAAGATGTTCAAATTGGATTTTGACCCACGAGTTATTGGAAATAAGATTCTTCCAGATGGAACACATAAGACTGGTATTGGGGATTTTATTAGAAGAACAAGCATTGACGAATTTCCGCAATTCTTTAACGTATTACGTGGTGATATGTCAATAATTGGAACCAGACCACCTTTGATTTCGGAAACGAATTTTTATGAGCTGCACCATCGTGCAAGATTGGCAATTAAGCCAGGAATAACCGGTATGTGGCAGGTCAGTGGACGTAGTGACATTACTGATTTTGAAGAAGTGGTTCGTCTTGACAAAGAGTATATCACAAATTGGAACATTGGGCTAGATATAAAAATATTATTGAAAACAATATTAGTTGTATTTAGAAAAGATGGTTCTATGTAAATCCAATGAGCAGCTTGTTTTTGTAGAGAGAATAAGCTGCGAAAGGATAGCTGTAGATAAGTTATAAATATAAAAGGAGCTAGTAATATGCAGAATTTAGATTTGAAAAATAAAACAGTTTTTATTACCGGTGTGGCTGGATTTATCGGTTCAAATTTAGCTGAGAGACTATTAAAAGAAATAGAAGGAATAAAAATAGTTGGACTTGATAACATGAATGACTACTATGATGTTCGCTTAAAAGAATATAGATTAGAAAAACTCTCTTCTAGTGAGGCTTTTTCCTTTGTTAAAGGAAATTTGGCAGATAAGGAAGTTGTCAATTCAATTTTTGAGAAATATAAACCAGGATTAGTTGTGAATTTAGGTGCGCAAGCAGGCGTTAGGTATTCAATTACCAATCCGGATGCATATATAGAGGGAAATTTAGTTGGTTTCTATAACATATTAGAGGGCTGTAGGCATTATCCAGTGGAACATTTGGTATATGCATCAAGTTCGTCTGTATACGGAAGTAATAAAAAAGTTCCATACAGTACAGAAGATAAAGTAGACAATCCTGTATCGTTATATGCTGCAACGAAAAAAAGCAATGAATTAATGGCTCACGCATATTCAAAACTCTACAATATTCCATCAACTGGTTTACGTTTCTTTACTGTTTATGGACCGGCAGGGAGACCAGATATGGCATACTTTGGATTTACAAATAAATTGTTAAAAGGTGAAACTATTAAGATTTTTAATTATGGAAACTGTAAAAGAGATTTTACGTATGTTGATGACATTGTTGAGGGTGTTGTTCGAGTAATGCAGGGGGCACCAGAGAAGAAAAATGGGGAGGATGGTTTACCAATTCCTCCATATGCAGTTTACAACATTGGAAATAACCATCCAGAGAATTTGTTAGATTTTGTAGAAATTCTTCAGGAAGAGCTTATAAGAGCAAAAGTCTTACCAGAAGATTACGATTTTGAAGCACATAAAGAACTTGTCCCTATGCAACCAGGGGATGTTCCTGTGACATATGCTGATACAGAAGCATTAGAAAGGGATTATGGTTTTAAACCATCAACAACTTTACGTGAGGGATTACGAAAATTTGCTGAGTGGTATAAAGAATTTTATATGTAAATCAAAATGTAGTTGTTTGATAAAGAAGGGAAGGAAAATGAGAGATTTTAATTCATTAAAAATTGCGGTGGCAGGAACAGGATATGTAGGTTTATCCATTGCGACTTTACTTTCTCAGCATCACGAGGTTCATGCTGTAGATATTGTTCCAGAAAAAGTTGATTTAATTAATAATAAAAAATCACCAATACAAGATGATTACATTGAAAAATATTTAGCTGAGAAGGATCTAAATTTAACAGCAACACTGGATGCCAAAGAAGCTTACAGTGATGCAGATTTTGTTGTAATTGCAGCACCAACAAATTATGACAGTAAAAAGAACTTTTTTGATACTTCTGCAGTAGAGGCAGTTATCAAATTAGTTATCGAATATAATCCAGAAGCAATTATGGTTATTAAATCTACAATTCCAGTTGGATATACAACAAGTGTTAGAGAAAAGTTTCACTGCGATAATATTATCTTTAGCCCTGAGTTTTTAAGAGAAAGTAAGGCATTATACGATAATCTATATCCAAGTCGTATCATCGTTGGAACAGATATTAACAATGCACGTTTAGTAAAGGCTGCACATACATTTGCTGAACTTCTTCAAGAAGGTGCAATTAAAGAAGATATAGATACATTGTTCATGGGCTTCACAGAAGCAGAAGCAGTTAAATTATTTGCAAATACATACCTTGCACTTCGTGTTTCTTATTTCAATGAATTAGATACTTACGCAGAAATGAAAGGGTTAAATACTCAACAGATCATCAATGGTGTTTGCCTCGATCCGCGTATCGGCACTCATTACAATAATCCGTCCTTCGGTTATGGCGGATATTGCCTGCCGAAAGACACCAAGCAGCTACTCGCAAATTATGCCGATGTGCCGGAGAACCTGATTGGAGCAATCGTTGAGAGCAATAGGACTCGCAAGGACTTCATCGCCGACCGTGTGCTGGAGATTGCTGGTGCTTATGAAGCAAATGACAGCTGGGACGAAAGCAAGGAGAAAGAAGTTGTTATTGGTGTTTACCGGCTGACGATGAAGAGTAACAGTGATAACTTCCGCCAGAGTTCCATTCAGGGTGTCATGAAGCGCATCAAAGCTAAAGGCGCAACTGTCATCATTTATGAGCCGACTTTGAAAAATGGAGAGAAATTCTTTGGCAGCGTTGTGGTTAATGATTTGGAGGAGTTCAAGGAAACGAGTCAGGCTATCATTGCAAACCGCTATGACAAGTGTCTGGATGATGTGAAGGATAAGGTTTATACACGCGATATTTTTCAGCGTGATTAACATAAATGATTAATAAAAAAGGAGAAAAAAATATGTCTACATTTGATAACGCAACTCTTATGATCACTGGTGGTACTGGTTCTTTTGGTTCTACGGTTTTGAAGCATTTCTTGGACTCTGATTTGAAGGAAATTCGTATTTTCTCCCGTGACGAGAAGAAGCAGGATGATATGCGCCATGAGCTTCAGGCTAAACATCCAGAAGCAGCTAAAAAGGTGAAATTCTACATCGGAGATGTCCGTAATCCTCAGTCTATCCGTGATGCTATGCCTGGTGTTGATTATATCTTCCATGCTGCAGCTCTGAAGCAGGTACCTTCCTGTGAATTCTTCCCTATGCAGGCTGTCCAGACCAACATTATCGGTACCGATAATGTGCTTCACGCTGCTATCGACGCAGGTGTCAAGCGTGTCGTTTGCTTGTCTACTGATAAAGCAGCTTACCCAATCAATGCCATGGGTATTTCTAAAGCCATGATGGAACACGTTATTTACGCCAACGCCCGTGTAGCTGCGGAACGTGGTGGTACCACCATCTGCTGTACTCGCTATGGTAACGTTATGTGTAGCCGTGGAAGCGTGATTCCTCTGTTTATTGATCAGATTAAAGCAGGCAATCCGATTACTATTACTGATCCTAGTATGACACGTTTCCTGATGAATTTGGATGAAGCTGTTGATTTGGTTATGTTTGCTTTCCAGCATGCAAATCCTGGTGATTTGTTCATCCAGAAGTCTGATGCTTCTACGATCGGTGATCTGGCAAAGGCTGTTCAGCAGCTTTTTGGTGACACTGGTACGAATATCATAGGCACTCGTCATGGAGAAAAGTTGTTTGAGACTCTGATGACTCGTGAGGAGCGTCTGCGCAGCGAGGATATGGGTCACTATTTCCGCGTGGCTGCTGACAACCGCGATTTAAACTACGATAAGTTTGTGGTCAGGGGAGAAGTACATACTATGGCAGATGAGTCTTACACAAGCCATAATACGAATCGTCTGGACGTGGAAGGAACTGTGAAAAAGATTATGACCACCGAGTATGTTCAGAATGAACTGAAAGGCATTCCAAATGTGTAAAGAAAAACTGCTGTTAGTGGGTGCAGGTGGATTTGGTCGTGTTGTATCTGAAACAGCGGTTTTGAATTATGACTGTGCTTTTGTAGATGATGGGTTTGGAATGGGCACTGAAATATGTGGAGTAGAAGTGATTGGAAATACTTCGGATTTACCGACACTTTTTGGAGAATATAAAAAACTGATTGTCACGATCGGAAATAATCGTGTCCGAGAGAGTATTTATAATATAGCAGTAAAAATCGGATATGAGTTTCCAAATCTGGTTCATCCTAGCACATATATAAGTCCATATGCAAAAATCGGATGGGGTTGCGTTTTTCTGAATCATGTAACTGTTCAAAATGGCTCTGTAGTAGGTAACGGTGTACTGCTGAATCCAGGGGTTGAAATCCACCACGACTGTTCTGTAGATGATTTTGATTTGATTTACACCAATTCAGTGGTGCGTACATATGCCAAGGTTGGAAAGCGTGTTCGAATTGGCAGTAACGTGACAATTAGCAACGACGCAGTTGTTCCAGATGATGCAGATATCCCAAATTGCACTGCGATAAAATAAAGAGGTGAGAATATGAATGTTCTTGTAACAGGAGCCAAGGGTATGGTTGGAACTGCCCTGTGCAATAATTTAAAAAATATTCGAGACGGAAAAAATAAAACCCGATCAGAAATAGCAATCGAGGAAATATATGAATATGATTTAGGTTCAACAGCAGAAGAGTTGGATGAATACTGCCAAAAGTCAGATTTTATTTTTAATTTGGCAGGTGTGAATCGTCCAGAAAACCCTGAGGATTTTATGAAGGGAAATTTCGGATTTGCTTCCGCTCTGTTGGACTGCCTGAAAAAGCACAACAACAAAGCAACTATTATGCTGTCTTCTTCCATTCAGGCTACATTATCTGGACGTTTTGGAAACAGCGAATATGGGCGTAGTAAAAAGGCTGGCGAGGAGCTGTTCTTTGATTATGCACAAGAAACGGGAGCAAAGGTTGCTGTTTATCGTTTTCCAAACCTGATGGGGCATAGCCGTCCGAAGTACAATAGTGCGGTTAGTACCTTTTGTTGGGCGGTCGCAAATGATGAGCCGTTCACTGTCAATGATCGTAGCACAGAACTTGAATTGCTTTATATTGATGACCTTGTAGAAGGTATGTTTGATTTGCTGGAAAATAAAGAGAAACACTGTGAGTTCGATGGTGTTGAAACTGTTTTGAAAGAGGATGGCCGCTATTGTTGTGTACCTGTTACGCATAAGGTCACGCTGGGCGAAATTGTTGATTTATTGCAAAAATTCAAACAGCAACCTACTACACTTATGATGCCTAAGATGCCGGATGGCTCTTTTGCAAAGAAACTGTATTCCTTATATTTAACGTACCTTCCAGCTGACAAGTTTAAATATACGCTGAAGATGAACGTAGATAATAGAGGTTCTTTTACCGAACTGGTTCACACAGAGGATTGCGGACAGGTAAGTGTCAACATCAGCCGACCTGGTATCACCAAGGGGCAGCATTGGCATAATTCGAAATGGGAATTGTTTATTGTTGTAGCTGGACATGGACTTATTCAGGAGCGAAACATCAATACAGGCGAGTTCGTGGAGTTTGAAGTGTCTGGTGATAAGATGGAAGCGGTTCACATGATTCCCGGGTGGACACATAATATTATCAATTTGTCTGACACAGAGAATTTGGTGACTGTTATGACCTGTAATGAAATCTTTAATCCGAGTCATCCGGACACATTTTTTGAGATAGTGGGGGAGGAGAAAAAGAATGGCTGATTATAGTAATGTATCATTTAAGAATAATGGAAAACTAAAATTATTGATTATTGTTGGTACTCGTCCTGAGATTATTCGCTTGGCAGCTGTTATCAACAAAACTCGTAAATACTTTGATGTGATTTTGGTTCATACTGGTCAGAATTATGATTATAATCTAAATGGTGTATTTTTCCATGATTTACAATTGGCTGACCCAGAAGTATATATGAATGCGGTTGGTGCGGATCTTGGGGAAACTATGGGCAACATCATCGCTGAAAGTTACAAACTGATGGCAGAAATTCAGCCGGATGCAATTCTGGTACTGGGTGATACCAACAGTTGCCTGTCTGTTATTGGCGCAAAGCGTTTGCATATTCCGATTTTCCATATGGAAGCAGGTAACCGTTGCAAGGACGAGTGTCTGCCGGAAGAAACCAATCGACGCATTGTAGACATTATTTCTGATGTCAATATGGCATATTCTGAGCATGCTCGTCGTTACCTAGCAGACACGGGCCTTCCTAAAGAACGTACTTTTGTGACAGGTTCTCCGATGGCGGAAGTTCTGCACCAGAATCTGGAGAAGATTGAGGCATCGGATATTCATCGGCGATTAAGTTTGGAAAAGGGCAAATACATACTGTTGTCTGCTCACCGCGAGGAGAATATTGATACAGAAAAAAACTTTACATCATTGTTTACAGCTATCAATAAAATGGCGGAAAAATATGATATGCCTATTCTTTATTCTTGCCATCCGCGTAGCCGTAAGCGTTTGGAGCAGAGTGGGTTCGAATTGGATAAGCGCGTCATCCAGCACGAGCCTCTGGGGTTTCATGATTATAACTGCTTGCAGATGAATGCTTTCTGTGTTGTAAGCGATAGCGGTACACTTCCAGAAGAGAGCAGTTTCTTCACCAGTGTAGGACATCCGTTTCCGGCAGTTTGTATCAGAACATCAACGGAACGTCCAGAAGCATTGGATAAAGCTTGTTTTGTGCTTGCAGGTATTGATGATAGGAGTCTTTTACAGGCGGTTGATACAGCAGTTCAGATGAATCTGGATGAAGATTATGGTATCCCGGTACCTGATTATGTAGAAGAAAATGTAAGTTCAAAAGTGGTAAAGATCATCCAGAGTTATACAGGTGTAGTAGATAAGATGGTGTGGAGAAAGTTTTAAAATGCAAAAAATGGAGAGAATAAAGATAATTGGTGTGGATATATCTGTGGTGAATTTCAATTCGGCTCAAAAGTATTTATTCGACAACTTTGAAGAGGCGAGAGGACACTATATATGTGCAGCAAATGTACATACGACGGTTACAGCCCATGAAAATAATAATTACAGAGAAGTTCAAAATAACTCTTTCATGACGCTTCCAGATGGAAAACCATTATCGGTGGTTGGAAAAAAACGAGGAAAAAGCTCCATGGGAAGAGTAACAGGTCCGGATTTCCTTGAGGAAGTATTAAAAAGGACAGAAAACACAGAAGTAAAACACTATTTCTATGGTACGACACAGGAAAATCTAGATAGTTTCATTTCTGCAGTAAAGAAATCATATCCAAATTTGAAAATCGCAGGTGCTGAACCGTCTGTATTTAGATCACTCACTGTGAAAGAAGAGGACGAATTACTCGAAAGAATCAGTAAATCGGAAGCGGATTTTGTTTGGATCGCGTTGGGCGCACCAAGACAGGAATTTTTTTGCAATAAGTTATCAAGTCGGTCTAATGCGGTATGGGTGGCAGTTGGAGGTGCGTTTAATGTAGTCTCTGGAGTTATCCCAAGAGCACCGCAGTGGATGCAAGATCATGGACTTGAATGGTTTTATCGTTTTATGAAAGAACCACGAAGATTATTTAAGAGATATTTTGTAACAAATAGTAAGTTTTTATGGTACTTGTTTAGAGATAAAGGTGAAAAATGAAAAAGAAAGTATGTATGGTAGTTCCGAGCTTCACAGCAAAGGGTGGAATAACATCGGTAGTCAGTGGATACAGGAATTCTCAATTGACAGAAGATTACGATGTGCGGTTTATAGAAACCTATTGTGAAGGAAATGTAATTCGAAAAGTTTCTAAAGCATTAAGAGCGTATTTTGAGTTTATTTATACTACTTTAGTTTGGAAACCGAACCTAGTTCATGTTCATACTTCTTTTGGAGGAAGTTTTTACAGAAAGGCGTTAATAATTGAGATGGCCTCTCTTGCAAAAATTCCGGTTATTAATCATGTTCATGGTGCAGAATTTGATGAGTTCTATCGAAGAAAATCTCAGAGAAAAAAGAAAGCTATAGAGAAAATTTACAATAAATGCATTAGAACCATTGCGCTATCAGAAGAATGGAAGAAGAATCTCGCAGAGATCGTGCCAGAACAAACAATTAGTGTTGTTGAGAATTATGGTATTTTGCAAGAAGATCTAATCAAAGAAAAGTTTACAAAACCGAATCATAAGATGATTCTTTTTTTGGGATTTATATGTGAGAGAAAAGGATGCTTAGATATTCCGGCTATTGTAGATCAAGTATGCAGAAAAATACCGGATGCTCGGTTTATTATTGGTGGAAGTGGTGAAATCGAAAAAGTCAAGCAGAAACTCAGTGCGAAATATAAAGATAATGTGGAATTCCCGGGATGGATCCGAAATGAGCAAAAAAAGCAATATTTGAGAGAGGCAGACATTTTTCTTCTCCCTTCGTACAATGAGGGAATGCCTATGGCAATATTGGACGCTATGGGGTGCGGTCTTCCAATTGTGAGTACAGAAGTTGGCGGCATTCCTAAAATCGTAAGGCAAGGAGTTAATGGATATTTGTATAAACCAGGTGATAGTAAAAACATGGCATGTGCAATTATTGAGTATCTTACAGATGATGAAAAGAGATTAAAAGCTGGACGGGAAAGTGTTGATGTTATAAGAAAATCATATTCTCTACAGCAAAACATTGATAAACTTGAAAGAGTTTATACGGAAGTGGAGAGATTGAGAAATGACAAGCTATGACAGAAGAAATCTACATAAAAATGGGGGGGGGTATTGGAATCAATAAAATCGGAAGCCTCGTATACAGATCAGAAGAATTTGTGCGTAAGGTATTTTATAAGATTTTCCGAGAAAGTGTAATTAAATCTTCTTTTGGAAGCTGTGGTAAAAATGTACATATTGCTGAAAAGAGTGATATTAAGGGAATTGGCAACATTAGTATAGGAGATGATGTTGCGATTGGCTCTCATGCATTGTTGTGGACAACACGAGCAAATATTATCATTAAAGAGAAAGTAATTATTGGCCCAAGACTTAGTATCATCACAGGCGATCACAAGATGAATGCAGTAGGAAAGTACATGGCTGATGTAACAGATGAAGAAAAAGATGACGAAAACGATCAGGATGTCATTATTGAAAAGGATGTTTGGATAGGGGCTAATGTAACAATCCTTAAGGGAGTAACTGTAGCAGAGGGATGTGTTATTGGAGCGGGGACTGTGTTAACTAAAAGTACTCATCCCTACGGCATATATGTAGGAGTACCCGGTAGACGCGTTTCTGAAAGATTTGAAAATGAAGAATTAGAAGACCATATAAATATATTGCAAGAAAAATCTAAATGGTGATTTTAGTATGAAAACAAAATATACAATAAATGAATTTTTATTTAAGACATATTTGATATGTGTGGTTTTAGGGTGTTTATTGAGAAATATGTTTGGTGAATGGAAGCCGATATATGATACATACACATTTGTTAGTAAAGGAAGATGGGGAACTTTCTTCCTGAATTTTTCAAGTATTATTCTTTTTGTGTTGATATTTAGATGTATTATACATTACATAAAAAAAGTTCATGCAGGAATAAGAATTTTGCTTATAAGCTTGATTTTTTATTATTTGATATGGACTGTATTGTCATTAGATAAAGCACCTATTCAATCTGTTTTTTTTGAAGCTATTTCTACATCAGTAATTTTGTTGCCAGTGTCAGCACTGCTTGGTTTTGATGATAATATATGGAATATATTGGAAAATGAATTATTACGTATAAATTTACTCTTTTGTTGTTGTTTTTATATTGCTGTTTTTTCTTTTTGGTCTAATTATGGAATAAATTGGCCCAGGAATGCGTCGTATAAAGGAATATTTTCATGTTGGTTTACATCTGCTTGCATTATGACCTTTATAGAATTTCACAAAAAAAATAAAAGAAAAATAATATACTGTAATTTATTGTTTATTATTGCCGCTGCGTTTATTACACAGTCAAGAGGTTGGGTATTACAAACATTAGTACTATTGTTTGTATTTGTTGCGGTTCTGGGTAATAGGAATAGATATGTTAAGTTTTTAATGGGGCTTTTGCTGATTTTCATAGCAATATTGGGAGTTTCTTATGTTTTTCCAGAGATTACAGGAAATTTATTCAATAGGGGAGTTGAAGATACCAGAAGTGGACAGTACGTAATCTTTTTTGCGCAGCATTCATGGAAAGATTTAATTCTTGGATTAGGTATAAATGCTTCTTATAGCTACTTAGGAAATGTAAATTATACTTATTTCGATAATCAGTTTATGTTTGTCATGTTCCATTATGGGATTTTTCCAGTGATCGTATGGTTATGTGTATATGCATCCATTTTAAAAAACAGTAAAATTTACAATGGGCAAAATAGAATAGTGATTCAAGCAGCAAAATTTGTCGGATTATTTGTATTACTGGCGTATATGGGAGTTTCTACATATTATCAAATTGAGTTGGGATATAATGGCGTTATTGTAATGATACTTATTGGAAAAGCGTTAAGGGAAAAATATTATGGGAAATCATAGATTAATGAAAAGGATAACATTTTTAATAGGCAGTTTAGGTGGAGGCGGTGCTGAAAGAGTTACAGTTGCCTTAGCTGATTATTTTTGTGAAAGCGGTTATGAAGTGTCTTTTATTGCATTTTCAAAGGCAAATAATAATTATGAGATTAATGCGAAAATAAAAGTTGATTATTTGCCTGAGAATACAGGGAAACGTGCAGTATTTTTTAGAATAAAAGAATTGAAAAAAATATTGAAAAATCAAGCACCAGATTATGTGATTTCATTGGGTTTAGGATATCAATATTTGATATTAGGAAATTTATTAAATAAATATAATTTCATTTTATCGGAAAGAAATGCTCCCCAATTTTTTTACAATTGGTATGAGAAGATTTATGTAAAGTATAGTTACAAAAAAGCATATAGAGTTGTTTTCCAAACCGAAGATGCGAAACTGTATTATGGTAAGAGCTTAGAGAAAAAGTCAAAGGTAATTGCAAATCCTATTACGTCATCAATTCCGAGTCCATATGATGGAGTGAGAGACAAAAGAATTGTAGCTGTAAATAGATTAAGTCAACAAAAAAATTTATTCATGCTACTCAGGGCAATGAAAAGAGTTTTTGATGTATTTCCAGAATATATTTTAGAAATATATGGTAAGGGAGAACAGCAAGAGGAATTAGAAGAATATTCTAAAGAATTAAAAATTTCTGATAATGTAAAATTTATGGGACAAAAAGCAAATGTTCAAAAGTATATTGTAAATGCTAGTATTTTTGTATCATCATCAGATTACGAGGGAATGTCTAATTCAATGTTAGAAGCTATGGCAATAGGACTTCCTGTGGTATGTACAGATTGTCCGATAGGTGGTGCTAGAATGGTTATAAAAAATAACATTAATGGTATACTTACACCTGTTGGTGATGACAGAAAATTTGCAGATGAAATAATAGGATTACTAAAAAATCCAGAAAAAGCAAAAAGACTGGGAAAACAAGCAAGTGAGTTAAGAGAACAACTAAATGTAAAAAAAATAGCCAAGGAATGGGAAAAATTATTAGAAGATTAAATCAAAGCTTTTATGTGCATTGTAAATCTTATCAAGAGAAATAATTAGTAAAGAGAGGGTAGCAATTCATGATAATAGTATATATTGGAAATGTCGGATATCCAGACACGGCATCATCAATTCATGTCAGAAATAGAGGTATATTTATGAAATCTTGTGGACATGAAGTTCATGTATTATGTGAGTTGGCTTCTGATGGCAAAAGAATGGAAGAAGTGGATGAGTTGACATATCAATACATGGATCCTTATCCGGGGCGAGGAAAGATAAGAGGTGCTTATTGGAATTTGGATCAGGTATTTGGAAAAATTTATTTTGAGCAAACAAAAAAATATATTGACAAAATAAAACCTGATGTGATCATATTATACGAACCAAATTCGATATTGTACATTTTAAAAATGTTAAAGCTTTCTAAAAAAGCAGGATTTAAGTTGGTAATAGAAACTACGGAATGGAGAAATCCTAAAGATTATAGGGGAATCATTTCGAGAGTTATTAACACAGAAAAAGATTTACAAAAAAAATATATTGATAAAAAAGTTGGCAATGTTATAGCAATAAGTAAATATTTGTATCAACATTACTTAGAACAAAATTGTAATACTATTTTATTACCGCCGATTTTTCCGGAAACTGATAAAAAGAAAAAGCTAATAAGAGAAAATTCAGATAAAAGGAAAGTGCTGAAGATAGTTTATGCAGGCGCATTGGCTTCAAAGGATTATATTGATACTCTATTACAAGCGATAATTCGATTAAATGCTGACGAAGTACGGGTTATCATTGATATAATTGGTCCTGATAAAATACAAGTGCAGAAGTTAGTAGGGAACAGTGAATTAGAAAAATATGGAATTTACTGCCATGGAAGATTGCCACATGATAAAACGCTAAGTATAGTAGAAATGGCGGATTTGTCAGTTTTATTACGGATGAATAAAAGATATGCGAAGGCAGGAGTTTCGACAAAGTTTTGCGAGGCAATGATGCTAGGGGTTCCTAGTATTTGTACATCTGTAGGAGGTACGGATCTATTTATAAAAGATAAGTATAATGGATTCCTTGTTAGTGATAATGACTTGAATACATTAGAAACCACATTACTTAGTATTATCAATCTGCCAAGAGAGCAAATTGAAGAAATAAAAAATAATGCATTGAGAACTGCAAATGAATTATTTACGCCTGATAAATATATAGAACGATTTAATGATTTTTTGAATAAGTGTAAGTGAGTTAGTGTTAGAATATAAATGATGTTATAAAAGTTAGTTTTAAATATGAAACATCTAGGATCATGGAAATGTTTTATAAACAATATTTTAGATATTAGCATTATGAACTGTTTGCAGTGTCTAAGGTTACAGAAGCACTATGAGGTAGTAGTCGTATTCTGATTTCTGAATCAGAAATAGGGCTAGTTATCTGTGTGACGATAGAGTAATTTGTTAGAAAATGCAAAATTATGGTATTCTAGCAGAAAATAGAAATTTAGTGGACACACACCTACGATCTGTGATCCATGTACGTCCAATTAAAACAGAAAGAATGCAGTAAGGAGAACTAAATGCTAAAGAAAAAACTACAAAATATTCCTTTGGGAGTAAAAGCAGCAGTGGTTTATACCATGGCGTCTGTTTTTTCACGAGGGTTATCAATGATTACAGTCCCAATTTTCACGAGAATAATGTCTACAAGCGAAATTGGAATGGTTAATTTATATAATTCTTGGTATTCATTATTGAATGTAATTGCAACACTATCATTAACATCAGGTGGATTTCAGGCAGCAATGAAAGACTTTGAGGGGGAAAGGGATCAATATCAATCGTCTGTTTTGACATTAACATCAATGATGGCCATTGTTTTAGGTTGTATTTATTTTCTCATACCTAATATTTGGAATAGGATTACAGGGTTACCTTCTGTTCTGATGATTTTAATGCTTGTAGTGTTTTTCTTTGCACCGGCGCAGGATTTTTGGCTATTAAGACAAAGATATGAATATAAATATAAATTAGCTGGTGTATTGACAATGGGATCAGCTTTAGCATCAACAATATTGTCTATGATAGTTGTTTTAAATTTAAATAAAATGGGTTCAGATCAAATTGCAGTTGGGCGATTGTATGCAACTAACATAGTATCTATAGCAATTTCAGCAATTTTATGGATTAAAATATATGTAAAAGGGAAAACGATAGTAAATATAAAGTATTGGAAATACTCTTTGAAACTAAGTGTGCCCCTTATTGGTTATGCCTTTGCAGCACAGATTTTAAGTGTTTCAGATCGAATGATGATAAGCAAAATGGTGGGAAATGATGCAGTTGGAATATATAGTACTTTATATACTGTAAGCTCAATTTCACTGTTGGTTTGGACTGCAATTAATTCATCGTTTATACCATATTTATATCAGAATATAGAGAAAAAAGAAAATAGAATAAAAGAATTATCATTAGCTTTAATGGGATCGTATGCTATTATAGCTGTTATGCTTACTTTTCTAGCGCCAGAAATAGTTAAAATATTGGCTACTAAGGAATATTATGAGGCGATTTATATTATGCCACCTATTGCAGCAGGAGTGTTTTTAACTTCTGTATCAAATATGTATTCTAATTTACTCATATACCATAAGAAAACTAATTATATCATGTATTCTTCGATTATCGCAGCTATTATAAATCTTATACTTAACTACATATGTATAAATATATTTGGCTATATGGCAGCTGCATATACTACACTGGTAGCTTATATAGTATTAGCAGGTGCACAGGTTATATTCGCAAGAAAGATTCATCTTAAAGAGACTGGGGAAAAATCAGTATATAATGATAAGGCAGTATTGTTTATGGCGATATTAACGATCATGGCTGCGTTATTCGGTTTAGTATTGTATCGTTATACTGTGTTAAGATATATATTAATTTGTATTGGAATGATTGCAGGAGTAAAAATAGCGTTAGTGGCTTTGAAAAAAATGAAAAATAACTGCTAGAGTCAATTTAAGCTCAGAATGCTGAAAATTCAATAAGTTTGGGCTTATTGAAGAAATCTTAGGGTCAGCCCCCCGATGTGAACATGATTATTTTTGCATTCCAGCATGCAAATCTAGGTCAGTTGTTTATCTAGGAGTTGGATGCTTCGAATATCGATGATTTGGCAAAGGCTGTTCAGCAGATTTTTGGTGACACTTGGATGAATATCATTGGCACTCGTTATGGAGAAAAGTTGTTTATGGGGAAACAATGGGGGGCACCCCATAAAGAAAACAGAGCAACTGGATGCAGAAGGTACGATTAAGAAGATTATGACGACAGAGTATGTACAGAATGCACTGAAGGGAAGTAAACGGTAGATAACCTGTGAGTATTCCGATGCAAGATGATCGGACAGGCGGCTCTGCCGCACCGTAATATTCATGTTGAAAGTACAATAACAAGTATTTTATAAAAAGAAAAGGAATTAAAATAAAATGGGAAAATATTTTGGAACAGACGGTTTCCGAGGAGAAGCTAATAAGAATTTAACAGCAGATCATACGTATAAAATCGGGCGTTTTTTAGGCTGGTATTATGGAGAATTAAAGCATCAATCGGGCGATGATACCCCGGCTCGTATTGTAATTGGAAAAGATACTCGTCGTTCAAGCTATATGTTTGAATATTCTTTAGTTGGAGGTCTGGTAGCATCAGGAGCAGATGCTTATCTTCTTCATGTGACGACTACGCCATCTGTTGCCTACGTTGCACGAGTTGATGAATTTGATTGCGGTATTATGATTTCAGCAAGCCATAATCCATACTATGATAATGGAATCAAGTTAATCAATGGCAATGGTGAAAAGATGGATGAAGATACAATTTCTTTGGTGGAAGCATACCTTGATGGCAATTTGAATGTATTTGGCAAAGATTATGCAGAGATTCCATATGCTCATCGGGACAGAATTGGATGTACAGTAGATTATGTTTCTGGAAGAAACAGATATGTGGGTTATCTGATTTCTCTGGGTGTTTATTCATTTAAGGGTATGAAAGTGGGACTTGATTGTGCCAATGGTAGTTCATGGAATATTGCCAAAGCAGTATTCGATGCATTGGGAGCAAAAACATACGTAATCAATGCAGATCCAAATGGCACCAATATTAATACAGATGCCGGTTCCACTCATATTGAGGGATTGCAGAAGTTTGTAGTCGAGAAAGGACTGGATGTTGGTTTTGCCTATGATGGAGATGCAGATCGTTGTCTTTGCGTAGATGAAAAGGGAAATGTAGTCGATGGAGACGCAATTCTTTATGTCTATGGAAGATACATGAAGGAACGTGAGAAATTGATTACAAATACTGTTGTTACAACAGTGATGTCCAATTTTGGACTTTATAAAGCCTTTGACGAGCTGGGAATTGGTTATGCCAAAACAGCTGTTGGTGATAAATATGTTTACGAGTATATGCAGAAAAATGGTTGCCGACTTGGAGGGGAGCAGTCGGGTCATATTATTTTTTCAAAATATGCTTCAACAGGGGATGGTATTCTTACCAGCCTTAAAATGATGGAAGTTATGATGGCAAAGAAAATGAAAATGAGTCAGCTCACAGAGGATTTACATATCTATCCACAGGTTCTTGTAAACGTTAAAGTAAAAGATAAAGCAGTTACACAGGCTGATAAAGATGTTCAGGATGCTGTAAAGAAAGTTGTTGATGCATTAGGAGATACTGGACGTATTCTTGTTAGAGAATCAGGTACAGAGCCTTTAATTCGTGTAATGGTAGAAGCTGAAACTGAGGAGATATGTAGAAAACATGTTGATAATGTTGTATCTGTAATTAAAGAAAAAGAGACACGCTAAGCGAAAAAGGGAGTAAATAATTATGTGTGGAATTGTTGGATTTACAGGAAGAGAACAGGCAGCACCTATTTTATTAGATGGACTGTCCAAGTTAGAGTATCGAGGATATGATTCGGCAGGAATTGCTGTTCGTGATGGTGAGAATCCAGTTGATATTGTGAAAGCAAAGGGGAGACTTAAGATCCTTGCTGATAAAACAAATGATGGTAAGGCGGTAGTTGGTTCATGTGGAATTGGTCACACCAGGTGGGCAACTCATGGAGAACCATCGGAAAATAATGCTCATCCTCATAGAAGTGATAATGGAAATATTGTAGCAGTACATAATGGCATTATTGAAAATTATCAGGAATTAAAAGAAAAGCTTGTGAGAAAAGGATATACATTTTATTCTGATACAGATACAGAAGTTGCAGTTAAACTTATTGATTATTATTATACAAAATATGAAGGAACGCCAGTAGATGCAATTAATCATGCGATGGTTCGTATTCGTGGTTCTTATGCTTTGGCAGTAATGTTTAATGAATATCCAGAGGAAATTTATGTTGCAAGAAAAGATAGTCCGATGATTCTTGGAGTAGAAGATGGGGAATCTTATATTGCATCTGATGTACCTGCCATCTTAAAATATACAAGAAATGTGTATTACATTGGTAACATGGAGATGGCTCGTGTAAGAAAAGGCGAAATTACTTTCTATAATCTTGATGGAGATGAAATTGAGAAAGAATTAAAAACTATTGACTGGAATGCAGAAGCAGCAGAAAAAGCTGGATATGAGCATTTTATGATGAAAGAAATCCATGAACAGCCAAAGGTTGTAGGTGATACAATTAATTCTGTTGTGAAAGAGGATTTTATTGATTTATCAAATGTGGGGCTTTCTGAAGAAGATATAAAAGAAATCAGTCAGATTTATATTGTTGCGTGTGGATCAGCTTATCATGTTGGTATTGCAGCACAGTATGTAATTGAAGACTTAGCAAAAATTCCTGTTCGTGTAGAACTTGGTTCTGAGTTCCGTTATAGAAATCCATTGTTTGATAAGAATGGTCTGGTAGTAGTTATAAGTCAGTCTGGAGAAACAGCAGATAGTTTAGCGGCACTTCGGGAAGCAAAGGAAAAAGGAGTACGAACATTAGGAATAGTAAATGTAGTTGGATCATCTATTGCCAGAGAAGCTGATTCAGTATTTTATACTTTGGCAGGACCTGAAATTGCTGTCGCTACAACAAAGGCTTATAGTACACAGCTTGTTGCAACTTACGCTTTGGCAATCCAATTTGCAAAAGTTCGTGGAGAAATTTCAGAAGAAAGATATGTTGAACTTATTAAAGAAGTAAAAACTTTACCAGAAAAAATTGCAAAGATTTTAGAAGACAAAGAACGTATCCAGTGGTTTGCATCAAAGCAGGTAAATGCCCATGATGTATTTTTTGTTGGAAGAGGTATTGATTATGCAATCTGCATGGAAGGTAGCTTAAAGATGAAAGAAATCAGCTATATTCATTCAGAAGCATATGCAGCCGGAGAATTAAAGCATGGAACAATTTCTTTAATTGAAGACGATATTTTAGTAGTTGGTGTATTGACTCAGCCAGAACTGTACGAAAAAACTATTTCTAATATGCTAGAATGTAAGAGTCGAGGAGCGTATTTGATGGGACTGACTACTTTTGGAAAGTATAACATTGAAGATACAGCAGATTTTACAGTCTACATTCCAAAGACAGATCCACTTTTTGCAACATCACTTGCAGTGATTCCATTACAGTTATTGGGATATTACATCAGTGTAGCTAAAGGCTTGGATGTAGATAAACCACGAAATCTGGCGAAAAGTGTAACTGTAGAATAATTATCTTTAAGGGAAAGAACAAATTATGAGAACAACATTAGTTATCATGGCTGCCGGTATCGGTTCCCGATTCGGCGGCGGAATCAAACAACTTGCTCCGGTTGGCTTAAATGGAGAAATCATCATGGATTATTCTATCCATGATGCAATCGAAGCAGGCTTCAACAAAATTGTTTTTATTATCCGTAAAGATATTAAGGATGCATTTAAAGAAGCAATCGGTGACCGCATCGAAAAGATTTGCAACAATCTTGATGTGGAGATTGCCTACGCATATCAGGAATTAAGCGAACTTCCAGAAGGTGTGGAGCTTCCTACAGGACGTACCAAACCTTGGGGAACAGGACATGCTGTTCTTGCCTGTAAAGAAGTTTTGCATGAGCCATTTGCAGTTATCAATGCAGATGACTACTATGGAAAGGAAGCATTTGTTAAGCTTCATGATTTCCTTGTAGGCTATACGCCAGAAAAAGCGAATCAGTTCTGTATGGCAGGTTTCATTTTAAAAAATACTTTAAGTGAGAATGGTGCCGTTACCAGAGGTATCTGTGAGACAAATGAGGAAGGCTATCTCACAGCAGTACATGAAACTTCCAATATTGTTAAGACTCCAGAGGGTGCAGCAGTAGATAACGATGGACAGCTCACTTCAATTAATGCAGAATCCTACGCATCCATGAATATGTGGGGACTTACATCGGAATTCATGCAGACTTTAGAAGATGGATTTAAAGAGTTCTTTGCTAACATGGGAGACAAAGATATTTTGAAAGCAGAATATTTACTGCCAATTTACATAGATGAACTTCTTCAGGCAAGCAGAGTTTCCGTAAAAGTGTTAGATACGAATGACAAGTGGTTTGGAGTAACCTATAAAGAAGATAAAGACTATGTAGTGAAATCATTTGCCAAGCTGATAGAAGATGGTGTATATCAGAAGAATTTATTTGAAGATTTGAAATAAATAATAAAGGAGAACGATGGGAAGTAAGATAATCGAAATATTTAATAAGATAGCATATAATGTATTATCAGCACTTTATCAGCCCTTCTGGGCTGCCGTTCTCCTTGCCTTTTTAACAATGTTCTTATATTTATATGGTAAGGAGCATGGGTGGAAAAAGAATAATTTTATCCGAAATATGTTTGCAACATGGTGGAGAGCATTTAGAAGTTCTTCAAATTTTCGCCGGACATTCTTATTAGCTTTTTATACAGCAATGATATTACTCCGAACAGTTTTAAATCGTGAGATATGGTTTGATCCACTTGGAAAGCTTTTGGGAGGATGGGGACTATATGAAGATGGAGAGTTTACAACAGAATCTATAGAGAATTTCATGTTATTTGTTCCATTTTCTATTTTGCTGTTATGGGCATTTCAAAAAGAATTACTTGATGAATCTGAGAATATTAGATTTGGAAAAACCGTTTGGGAAGCCACAAAAGTTGTAGCAGTATTTTCTTTTCTGATAGAATTTACTCAGCTATTATTCCATCTTGGAACATTTCAAATATCAGATTTGACCTATAATACATTTGGTGGAGCAGTAGGCGGTGCCATCTATTATTTGGGATATTGTCGAAAGCGAAAAAATAAAATAAGAAACAGAGGACAGCTATCGAAGCATTAGTCTGGAGCAGGGAATCCTCTGTTTTAGGTGCAAGACGATTGGATTCACATGGAAATAGGAGTTATAAAATGGCAGGAAGACCCAAAAAGAAACCAGAATATAATCCAGAACTTCAATTTAACAATTTTCTGCAAGAGTTAAGAGATGTCTATGAAGAAGCAGATTCATTAAGATCACTGGCAGATGAGTTAAATATTAGTCTGCTTAAACTTCGTAAGCTACTTATTACTGCTGATATATTCACATCAGATATATGTACACAAATCAATGATTTGCACCAGTCAGGAAAAAAAATTCCGGAGATCATGAAACTCACAGGTCTTTCCAGAGCATCGGTTCATTCCTATCTGCCCTACACTAAGGGAATTTATAATGCAGCAGAGATAAGTTTAAATGCGGAGCGGTGCCGGGCATATAAGATTCGGCAAGAGCAGGTTCGGCTTCTAAAGGAAATAGCATCAGAAGAAAATTTGTGGCAAGCTGTTATTGCATTTCAGGATTATCCATTTAAAACGGCAACAGGATTACCGTTTCGGTATAAATTAAAGGTTGGCAAAAATGGAGAGTATAACAGAGAGCTGCTGATAGACCGGAGAGAGAAAAGTAAGAGCCTTGCCTGGAGTAGTGTGGTGCTGGCATTTGAAAATAGTAAGAGGATCTCAGAAGAAGTGAAGAAACCGAAGGCACTTGGAGACATTAGAGGAGTTTCATACATTTATCCGATACTATGGCGATTTGGTTTGATCAGAGTGCCGGAAGCAATAGAGAAGAAAATGGGAAAGCAGAGATAAATCCCTGCTTCATTGCTTGCAAGTGATTAGATTAACATGGATATATTAAAGAGTTTCTCGTAAAATAGAAAACGCATCAATGATTCCTTGCTTATAAGCAATACGGACATATTCTATAGATGCAATGTTTTCTGCTGTGATAGCGGCATCAACCGCATCCCATTGCTGGGGAGTTAGATTTAGATTCTGCAATTTTTCATTGGCTTTATTACAGTTTTTCTGAGCTTTTTGATATTTTTTATCTTGACTGAGTGCGGCAGGTAATCCTGTTTCCATGCGAAAAGAGGCAAGCTGATCGAGAATACTTTCTGATGATGACAGACTGTTTTTAACATTATGAATGAAATATTCTGTGAGTGCTTTATAGAGATTCTTTTTTAGTTTCTGTTCTTTTTTGCTCATTATGTAATTTCCTCCCGTAAGGTTGTGTAAGTAAATAACGGTATGACGTTAATTTATCATCAGTTTGTGAAAATGTCAACGGCACACCGTTAATAAACAAAAGGGAAATCCTTTATACTGAATATATATTGTGATTTAAGGAGAATTTACATGACGTATTCAGATGCCATAATAAAGAGATTAAGTGATTTGTGTGCTGACAGAGGGATAACAATAAACAGACTTGCAACATTATCGGGGATTACACAATCAACAATCAACAGCATGATGAATGGAGAAACAAAGAATCCTAAACTGAAAACTTTGCGTAAGATTGCTATGGGCTTAAATATGACTGTTTCTGAATTGCTGGATTTTCCAGAAATGAATGAAATGGAGTTCGAAGATGAATGAAGAAAATATGTTCGATAAAATTTGGAAAATGTATTGACTTACGTATATATGTTCGGTATAATACAGCTATCAGAAACGTATCGTTTCCGATAGAAAGGTAAGGTGAAAAGATGCGGCATAAGAGCGAAGAGTTAATGCAGCAGATATTGAATTACGCTGAGAAGTTTTTATTGCTGAATCATCGTTCACCTTATACCAGCGAAATTGCAGATGCGCTCGGTATAGTCAAGAGTACAGTATACAGATACCTCGTTGAGATGAACGAAAGAGGAATGTTGAGCTACCATAACGGGGAGATTGTTACTGAGAGGACGGAGAAGTTATCTCCGGATACAAAACCGGCGGCGGTGCTTGGATCAGTGTCCTGTGGTATGCCGCAGCTTGAGGAGGAATATGTAGAAGAATATGTTTCTCTGCCGGTTTCACTATTTGGAGATGGAGAGTTCTTTATCTTGCGGGCGAATGGAGATTCTATGACTGGAGCAGGTATCAACAGTGGAGATATGGTTGTTATCCGGAAGCAGAATACAGCTTCGGACGGTGATATTGTTGTTGCCCTGGTGGAGAATGAATCGACATTGAAGCGATTTTTTCTTGATACGGAAAGAAGGTGTGTACATTTGCATCCGGAGAATCCGAAGTACCCGGAGATTTACACGCAGAATTGCAGTATTCAAGGTGTTGCTGTTCATGTGATTAAGTCATTGCAAAAGTGATGACAGAGTGACAGCAGCAGGTGTAAGTTGCGATGAGATTGTCAGAGCAGATCCCAGTGAAAACAGGATATAACAGGTGGCATGGCTCGATGCTGCGGAATCGCCTGTTATTTACTCATCAACGGTTTTCAATTTCCCTTATCCGTTTGAGTGATAGTATGTGTAGATATTACTTGGAGGATTGATTGATGAGCGAAGAAGATGTATTAGTTGTAACCTGCCCGGTATGTGGCAAAGTAACTCAGAAAAGTATTTTTACCTATTCAGAAGTGAGGTGTCAGCGATGCCACAGAGATCTGACGGCATTTGCAGACCTTGGTGTTGTAGTTGGCATTGATATGAATAAGAAGCGTTCTAAGGAAGATGTAGACCGTCTGGAGCGTTATATGACACATTTGGTAGGCGTGATTCGGAACTGTAAGAGTTCTGATTGAATGACAGCATGGATGGTCAGAAGAGAATATTGGATGCAAAGAATGAGAGTGTTTATGAACTGTAAGATTGGACGGCAGAATCCTCAGATACAGCGTAGACATTCAAGAGTTTGCTGAACGTGTTGGAGATGGCACAGAATCATCAGGAACCCGGCAAAACATATGCAGCTATCTGTAAAAAGACAGGAATATTGTCTTTATACAGAAGAAGCATGATGTTTTGCCGTTTTTTTATGTTTAAAAATGGAAATTTATGTGAAAAAACTGTGTATTTGTGGACAAAAAGATTTTAAATGTGTTAAAATTCATTTGCATTAATCGTAACAATTATTTGACTTCACAGACATTTAGAGGTTCGATACTTTTGGTTTATTTCGTTTGATACAGGTGTAGTGTCCTGCCGGAATAAACGGTAAATGTATTTTACACAGACATCATAGGCAGAGGATGACAGAAGTTGTGCCTAATCAAGCCTATGATGCATGGAATGTAAAATCTTTGCTGTTTATTCCGGTTTTTTTGTTCTCAGAAGATTATGTCAGAAAGGGGGTATTGCACGATTTGAAAGAGATACGATCAGAAGAACGGATTGCCTTTGGAAATTCGCTGAGCGAGAAGCGTAGAGAAAGTGGTCTTTCTCAGGAAGAACTGGGACAGATCATTGGCAAAAGTTCTAATGCAATATCCCGATATGAGAATGCGGAGAACACTATGGATGTACATACTTTTGCAAAGACAGTGAATGCTTTGAAAATAAGCCCGTATGAGTTGTTACTGGAATTGGAAGAACCGGAGAGAAATCCAGAAGTCGTATCTCTGATCTTTGAACTGGGGAGGCTGGAACATAAGAAACAGAAAGTGGTACTGGAAACAATGAAAGCGATGATAAACAGCCTGTCCTCGATGGAATAGAAAATTTTATGCCGTTGCAGATTCTTTTTTATAAAGAGTTTGCAGCGGTATTTTTTTGCTTTTTTGCAGGTTCCACAGATGTGGGGTGGAAAGCATGAAGATTCCCCACATCTGATGAGGTATAGCAAAAATGTTTATTTTATAATCATTTCATCAACAGCAGACAGGCTGATAAGAACAGGAGGACAGAAGATGACACTGGAAGAAGAACTGAGATTTCGCCGGATGTGTCCCTATGATGCTTTTGGAGATTACTCGGATGTATTGAAGGAAATTCGTCAGAAAGAGAAGGAGAAAAAGACGGATACCGTATCAGTAACAAATAGAAATAAATAAGGCTGGATAAATATGGTGTAACACTTATGCCATGGTTTTCCATAGAGAAGGCAGCAGGCTGGAACTTCGGTTCCGCTAATAAAAAAAATTAGCGGAATCGGGGTCTATTTAGCTTAGCTGCCTTTCTTTTTGCCACCGATTCTGGCAGGAAAGGTGGCAAATTATGCTGACATTAAGAGATTTAAAGAAAATGATCCAGACACCGGAGAAGAACGAAAAGATACCTACGGATAGGCTACTGAAGGAGAAAAAGATTCCTGTAGTTGTTTCTAAGAAGATTGGAAATGGAGAGGGCATGGCACTGGTAACTGTATTCCAAAATGGGTATGCGATGTATCAGACAGCAGGAAGGGTAACGGTTTTTCCGGTGAGTAGCTGTCGATATGAGTATGAATCGGTAATGAACGGAAAAACAGTCCGGATGGAAGAAAGTTTCTTTGATGAAAAGGAATGGTATCTGAGTCTGCTAATGATCGGGGAGGACCGTATTGTCAGCAATAGTTTAAGTCGTGACCGTAATCATAAATGTTTTTCTTATCATGCGATTGCAGAAGATTGTGGGGAGCTGGAAGACAAACTCACCAAAATAGAGGAACAGGTCAGTCAGGAGCAGCTAGTTGAACTGCTGATGAGTGTATTGACGGAAAAACAAAAGGAGATATTGAAAAAGGTTTACTGGGAACAGAAAACGCATAAGCAGATTGCGAGTATGTATGGAATGAGCAGAAGCAGCGTGTCTGATGCAGTACATAAAGCATTAATGAAAATATCCAGGAGTTTTGATGAAAATGGAGAACCGAGATGATTTTGAGAAAAAAATAAAAAAATTTCAATTTTTGCCGTCCAAACACCCTCTGAAACTTGCAATTAGTGGAGAGGTAAACATCTGAAAGAAAATCTTTAAGATAATCCCAATCCGGCGAACCTTGATAACTGAATAAAAGGTCAGAAGGGAGCGGATGCTCAGTTACGCATTCTGCGACCAGCAAAAGTTTTCTTCTGATCGGAAAATGCTCAATCCTTATTTTTGTTATGCCCGGTTCGCCGGGCGATGACAGTAGACTATGCGCCGGAACTTTTGCATGATGCAGGCTCCGGCGTATGACTGTGCTGTTATCAGAAGTGATGTTCGGCACAAATAATTTAAAACGGAGTGATGCTTATGATTGTATCAGACAGGTGAAAGCCTGTAAATCAGTAACAGAAAAATAAAACAAAGTGAGGTATTGAGAAATGAAAGGATCTTGGAAAAGAGTAATGTCTGGTGTGCTGTCTGTTCTTACGATTGCAACCACAGTATTTCAGCCGATTACAACTTATGCAGCGGAACCGGATAATACGGCTTCTTCTTTTGAATCTCAGTATCCGGAACTGGAAACGGTGAAGGATAAACTGGCAGAGGATGAGATTGTGACAGCCAGTGATTATACGGTGGAATATGGTTCTGATTTTGACATTAAAGTTGATTTTTCCGGTATAGAGGGAATCAATGATGCTAAGGTAAAGATAGAACTTTATGAAGCGAAGAATGAAGCAGGTGAAGATTTTGATACAGGCAGGGCAGATACCTATAAAGCAGTTTATAAAGTAGAGCCAGTCAGTGGAAATCCGTCTTATCGTGTCAGCAGAAATGTGACAGTAAGGGAAGCGGAAACGGAAGCCGTAACAATGTCAAATACTTCTGAGAATACTACGGGTGAAGGTAATGCCGGAGAAACGGAGGATATTGGAACTGCAGATGATGAAGAGACGGACAGGCAGACAGAAACAGAAGTAGTGACTGATCTCACAGAAGAATCAGAAACAACAACAGACGAAGAAACTGGACTGACAGTTTCTGATGTGATGGAACAGGCTGACGAGGAAGGGATTGACCTTTATTCCTTAGATGAAGGGGAATCAGTTACTTTTATGGCAAGGGTAGCATCTACGACAAGCACCAAGAAAGTAACAGTGACAAGAGGAGCCTGCTATCAGTATTCTGATTATGGTTACGGAAGTTATCTGACTTATCAGTACACTGTAAAGTTTGGAAGTGTTTCTGCTACTGCTTACTGTATTCAGCCGGAAAAATCCAGTCCAGGAAGTGGAACTTATGATATTACCAAGCTGAGTGATGGTAAGAAACTTGCGAAAGTCTGCTATTACGGAACAAAGGCATCCGGTGATGATGGATTTTTTACAGAAGAGAATGGCTATGGAAATCTGAGTACAGGAGCAAGATTTATCCTGGTGCATCTGGCAGCATCTTATGCTAACAGCGGAGATTCTGCGTTTTCCGGTGCAAGCAGCAAAGCAAAAACACTTGCTATGAAACTGTACAATTACTGTATTTCGCAGCCAAATATTCCGGATGTTGAGATGAGCTTTTCAGATGCGAATGTGACTGCCTATGTGGATGGCAGCAGCCAGAGGACAAAGGAGATTACTTTTAAGGCAGATGAACTGCAAAGTATCACAATGAAACTTCCAAGTGGAGTAAAGCTTCATAATGTGACAACAGGAAAGACAAGCAAGGCAGGAGAATCCGTAGTGATCAGTGGCGGAACAAAGTTCTATCTGTCTGCACCGCTTACTCAGGTAAGTGATGTAGCAGGAAGCTGGTCCGCTACAATGAAGGGAAGTATCACAAAAGATTATTCTGCTTATAAGATCAGTACCGGTTCTGGTTCACAGGATCTGGCATTGGTGTTTGGTGAGGGTGTCGATGATGAAAAGTATGTGGATTTTAAAGTGACATGGGTACAGTATGCCAGTGTGAAAGTCATTAAAAAGGATTCCAAAGCAAATGCAAAACTGTCCGGAGCTGTATTTGGCTTATACAGTGATGCAGACTGTAAGAACTTGATTACAAAACTGCCTGCAACGGATGCGAATGGAGAAGCATCTGCACAGATCGTTAAGACACAGGATACCGTTTATCTGAAAGAGATTACTGCACCAAGCGGTTATCGTATTAATGCTACAGCCTACAATGTGAAGCTGGAAGTCAGCAAGACGACTACGGTAACTGTTCCGGATGAAGAACAGCTTGGACAGCTTACTGTATATAAAGAGGGTGAAGTTCTCACAGGTGCAGATGTGACAGAAAACGGAACAACATTCCGATATGAAAAACGCCGACAGAAAGGTGCTGTTTATAATATTTATGCCGGAGCAGATATTACAACTGCTTACGGTACAAAAGTTTACAGCAAAGGAGATTTGGTAAAGGAGAACCTGACAACAGATTCCAATGGTGCTGTAATCCTTAAAAATCTGCATCTTGGTACATATGTTGTAAAGGAAGTACAGGCTCCGTCCGGTTTTTATAATGCAGGGGAAGAAAAGACAGTAAAACTTGCTTATGCAGGACAGAATGTAGAAGTGGTATTTTCTGAAACAACTTTTACGAATGACAGACAGAAAGCAGAAGTTATTGTGACAAAGCAGGATAAGGATACAGAAAATCCTCTGAACGGAGGTATTTTTGGAATTTATGCTGCCAGTGACATTACAAATGTGGATGGTACTGTAGTTGCAAAGAAAGGCACACTGATTGAGAAGGCAACCACTGGAACAGATGGAAAGGCAAAATTCAGTGCAGATCTTCCGCTTGGATTTTCCTATGAAGTTAAGGAAGAACAGGCTCCAACAGGATATGTGAGAAATACGGAAGATGTTTACCAGTTTGCTTTTTCATATACAAACGATAAGGAAGCAAAGGTGACATTTAATCATACTTTTAAAAATGAACGTGTGACAGCAAAGATCTCTTTACAGAAGCTGGATGCAGAAACAAAGAAAGCAGTTCCGCAGGGAGATGCGACTCTGGAAAAAGCAGTTTATGGACTGTATGCCAGAGAGAACATTGTCCATCCGGATGGTGTAACCGGTGTGATGTATAAAGCAGGAGATCAGGTGGCAACACTTACTACCGATGAAAATGGGCAGGCTTCCGTCAGCGGGCTGTATCTTGGAAGTTATTATGTGAAAGAGATTACACCACCAACCGGTTATCTGGCAGATGAAAATGAGTATGACCTTTCCTGTGATTATGAGGGGGATATGACCGCTGAGGTGAAGCGTGAGTGTACTTCTCTGGAACAGGTAATGAAACAGCCATTTCAGATCATCAAAGCAGCCAATAATGGAAAGACCGATGCGGATTTACTGAAAGGGGCAGGATTTAGTGCTTATCTGGTATCTTCTCTGAAAGTGAAAGAAGATGGCAGTTATGATTTTGATTCTGCAAAACCAGTAGTGATCGGAGACAATGGTGCAACGGAAATCTTTACAGATGAAAAAGGATATGCCTGCAGTATTGCAATCCCATATGGAACATATGTAGTGCGTGAAACAACAACACCGCATAATTATACTCCGGTAGATGATTTTATAGTCAGTATTACAGAAAATAATCCGAACACACCGCAGACATGGCGTGTGCTTTTAGATGATGAATTTGAAGCCAAACTGAAAATTATCAAAAAGGATGATGAAACAAAGAAAGCGGTACTCCAGAAAAATACAGAGTTCAAAATCTATAACATGGACACTGGAAAATATGTGGAGCAGGTAACGACTTATCCGACTACTGTGAAGCATAAGTCTTATTTTACAGATGAGGATGGATATTTGATCCTTCCACAAAATCTGAAAATCGGGCATTACCGCATTGAGGAAGTAAATGCACCTTATGGATATACGCTCAATGAGAATTACTATGAGGTTGATGTAGATTCCAATACAGCATATCAGATGGACGGTACTTCCGGGGATGTGATCATCGAGGTTTCCTATGAGAACCATCCGGTAAAGGGTGAACTTAATATTGTGAAAAAAGGTGAAGTTCTTGATGGCTTTAAAGACGATTTTACTTACCAGAGTGAGAATCTGGAAGGTGCAGTCTTTGAGGTTTATGCGGCAGAAGATATTTATACTGCGGATTTCCAGAAAGATGACAATGGAAACCGTATCTTAGAGTATGCTGCCGGAACACTGGTAGGAACGGTTACAACTGATAAAGATGGAAAGGCACAGATTGGGGATCTTCCTCTTGGAACTTATAAAGTTGTCGAAAAGACAGCACCAGATGGTTTTGTGTTAAATGAGGAAGCACAGACAGTTACTTTCTCTTATAAAGAACAGGATACAGCAGTGATCGAGCAGACAGCAGTCTTTGACAATGACCGTCAGAAGGTTGAAGTATCTGTTGTGAAAAAAGATGCAGAAACGGATGCGGTTGTTGCTGGTGCAGAGTTTGGTCTGTATGCGAAAGAGGATATTCTGGCAAATGAAAATGTGCTTGTGAAAGCAGATACACTTCTTGGAAAAGCAGTAACTGATGAAGATGGCAAGGCAGTCTTTGACCTAGACCTGCCATTTGGCAAATATTATATCAGAGAACTTGCAGCACCGGCAGGTTATGTATCTTCGGATGAAACACTGGATGTCACTGCAGCTTATCAGGGACAGGATGTAAAAGTAGTAAAACTTGCATCTGAATTTAAAAATCAGCCGACCAAAATCACAGTGAAAAAATCTGACATTACAACAGGAGTTGAACTTTCCGGAGCAACACTGACAGTTCTCGATAAGGATAAAAATGTAGTAGATACATGGAAATCTGTAAAGGGTGAGGAACATCTGATTGAGCGGCTGACTGTGGGTGAAACATATACTCTTCGTGAAGAAATGGCTCCTTATGGTTATCTGAAAGCGGAGGAGATTACCTTTACTGTAGAGGATACTGCTGAAATCCAGAAAGTGGAAATGAAAGATGATGTGCCGACTGGAACTCTGATTATCAATAAGAAGGGTGAATTTCTGGAAAAAGTATCTGCACTTGATTCCGTAGGTGGATGGTTCAGCCATTTATTTGAATATATTTCCGGTTCCCTGAAAGAAGTTACTTTTGAGGTTTATGCACTGGAAGATATTAAAGCTGCGGATGGTGAGAGTGAAGATTATTACAAGAAAGATGATCTGATAGCAACGATCACGACAGATGAAACAGGAGTGGCAAAACTGACAGATCTTCCGCTTGGCAAATATTATGTCAAAGAAAAGGAAACGGCAAACGGCTATGTACTGGATGGTACAGCTCGTGAGATTGACCTGACATACCGGGATCAGGATACTGCCGAGGTAACTTATTCTTCCGACTGGCAGAATAACCGTCAGAAAGCGGAAGTAAAGGTGCTGAAAAAAGAAAAGGATTCTGACAGGGTACTGGAAGGTGCAGTATTCGCTCTTTGCAATAAAGAGGACATTGTAAATGCAAATGGTGATGTCATTCTGAAAGCAGATACCGTTATTGAGGAGCAGGCTACGGACAAAGAGGGAAAACTGACATTTACGGCAGATCTTCCGATTGGTTACACTTACTATGTCAAAGAAACTTCCCCGGCACCGGGATTCGCAACAACGGATCAGGTACAGGAGTTTACTTTTGAATATGATGGTGCAGATAAGGAAACACTGTCTTATGAGTTTACCTTTGAAGATGAACCAACAGTTGTGGAGATTACAAAAACTTCTTTGACTGATGGAAAGGAACTGGAAGGGGCGAAACTGGAAGTGACGGATGAAGATGGCAAGGTGGTAGATTCATGGACTTCCGGAAAAGAAGCTCATATCATTAAAGAACTTGTTGCAGGAAAGAAGTACACTCTGACGGAGACAAAACCGGCAGATGGTTATGTGACTGCGGAGAGTATTACTTTTACAGTAGAAGATTCTTCTAAAGCACAGAAAATCGAGATGCAAGATGATGTGACGAAAGTGCAGATTTCCAAAACGGATATTTCTGGGAAGGAACTTCCAGGAGCGAAGCTGACCATTCTTGACAAAGACGGAAAGGTCGTAGAAAGCTGGACTTCTGAAGAGAAAGCACACTATATCGAGATGCTTCCGATCGGAGAATATACACTTCGTGAAGAAACAGCACCGGACGGTTATCGGGTGGCAGAGGATGTGAAGTTCACTGTAAAAGATACCGGGGAAATTCAGAAAGTTGTGATGAAGGATGAAGCCAAGCCGACGGAAACGCCAACGGAGACACCAACAGAAACTCCTTCTGAGACACCGGAAACAACGGATACTCCATCCAGTACAATATCTACTGATGCACCCAAAACAGGTGATGACACACCTGTGATGTTCTGGATTCTGCTTGCAGGATTAGGAATGATCGGATTTGGAACATCTGCGGTATATTTACGTAAAAAAAGAAAAAAATAAGTAACTGTAAGGTTTTGAAACAGGATAGGGGCATTTATGGGCAAAAACAGTTCATAAATGCCCTTTTTCATAACAGATGTATCTGTGGAAAGCTGGTAGTGGCAGATTCCCAGAAAAAGAAGAACAGGAGGAACAGATAAAATGAAAACAGTATTGATCGCTACATCTGTTGCGGTGTTTTTAGTATATGGATTTGTCATGTACTGCTGTATCAAAGTAGGTGCAGAATCGGAGAAAGACTATGACAGACTGACAAAGGGTGAGGGAAAGGAAAATGGCGGTTAAGAATCATTGGAAGCCATGTAAGGGCTGTCCTTATGGCAAATATCATCCCTGCCTTGGATATTGTATTGCAAAAATACTGAAAGAAGTGAAGGAGCATCGGAACACCGGATAAAGACTGCATATTTCCTTACCATTATGGGGAGGAAGCAGAACAATATACTTTTTACCGGATTCCTAAAATTCTATTTACCAGTCCGAAGTTCAGAAAGTTGTCCTGTGAGGCAAAACTGCTGTATGGATTGTTACTCGACCGGATGCAGCTTTCAGTGAAGAACCGATGGCTGGATGCAGATGGAAAGGTTTATATCTATTTTTCCCAGGAACAGATTGCGGAAATGATGGGTTGTGGGCTGAAAAAGGTCGGAAGCCTGCTTGCGGAGCTTGACAGCAGAAAGGGGATCGGACTGATAACGAGGATACGGCAGGGTTTGGGAAAACCGGACAGGATTTATGTACGACGGTGCATCTGTGTAGATTTATCAGAAGGGAATATCCAGACACGTCAAAATGACATTTCTGGATATATCAAAATGGCAGATACAGATATGTCCAAAGTGCCGGGTAATGATACTGATAAGAATAAGACTGAGATAAATGATACTGAGTATCTATCTTTTCTTTCTGCGGATGAGAGTGAAGAAAGCCGCAGGAAACAGATAGAAAGAGAAGCGTATTACAAAATTATCTGTCATAACATCGGGTACGAGTACCTGATAGAAGAATGTGACAGGGAAATGCTGGATGAGATTGTTGCATTGGTGGTGGATGTTATCAGTTCAGACCGGGAATTTATCTGGATTGGCAGAGACAGGAAACCATTTGATGTGGTAAAAAGTCAGTTTTTAAAATTAAATGCAGAACATATCCGATTTGTGATGAAATGTCTAAGAGAAAACACCAGTAAAGTGGTGAATATCCGGCAGTATCTTCTCACAGTTTTGTATAATGCACCGCTTACGATTAGTAATTATTATTCCGCATTGGTGCAGCATGATATGTATGGTAATGAAGATTGATTCGACATAAAGGAGCAGACGAAAATGAAAGAAAAGGATAAAGTGCTTCAGGCATTATGTGATGGTCTGGGCGAAAATTATAAACTTATGGAGATTGACCTGGAGCTTTGTATTTACAGAAACTTTGGAAATCGCTTTGAAGTAGAAGTCAGTGGAGTACATACAGCCAAGCAAAATAAAAAAGCAACAATCTACCTGTGGTGTATGGATGAAACAGGTGCCCATGGATACATCATTAAAAAAGTTGGTGAAGTTCCAAGAAACAAAATTGGTAAAACGGTGGAGGAACTGTATGAATATAGTGAGAACCTGATCAGTCAGGGATATGACTGTTATGAGAAAGTACAGGCTTATCTGAAAGAGCTGGTAAAGAAAGAACAGATTAAGAAAGAGGAGGACAACGGTGCAAGATGAAGTAAATGAAAAAACGGTATCCCTGTGTATCCGGGGTGGAAAGATAACTGCCCAGTTGCTTAAAGCTGCCATGAGAAAAGCTCTTGCCCAGATGGAACAGGAGAAAGCAAAACAGAAGCAGCAGAGTAAAGTACAAAAACAGCAGGATGACAAGACGAAGGATAAATCTTATCGAGGAAAACAAACTATGGATAAGCTGATGCGGCAGAATGTACAGCTTTCCAATATTGAAATTACTGATGGGAATATCAAATCTTTTGAACGGGTGGCGAAAAAGTACAGTATTGATTTCAGTCTGAAAAAAGATACGACAGCAAAGCCGCCGAGATATTTTGTTTTCTTCAAAGCAAGGGATGCAGATGTCATGACCGCAGCATTTAAGGAATACACTGGTAAATCTCTCAATAAGACAAAGAAACCGTCTGTAAGGACAAAACTGAAGGATGCGATCACACAGGCGAAGGATAAGAACCGAGAACGGGAGAAAACGAAGCAGAAAGAAAAGGAGCCGACACTATGAACCGATTTCAGAAGATGCGTAAAGTATGCAAGGGGTATCTGGAGAGAATCCCGCCACTGCTTATGCAAGGCTTTCAATGGGGAGCTGACTGGCTGAGAGAAAAAATCTTAGATTTAGGGGAGTATCTGAAAAGAAATTCCCTGCGGATACTGGCATTGAATACTCCTTATGTCATAATCTTTTATCTGGTAGATAAAGAAGCATGGCTGTATCAGTATTGTCAGGGAGATTCATCGGTGGAACGGCTGATGGTGCTGCTTTTGAATTTTCAAATGGCATTTACTTCTGTTCTGCCCAGCATAGAAAAGATGCCACTACTGGCAGGTTTTACCGGGGCATTGGCTGTAAAACTTTTGGTTATGATGAAGATGAAAAATGCCAAAAAGTTCCGACAGGGAGAAGAGTATGGTTCGGCAAGATGGGGAACTGCAAAAGACATTGCACCCTTCATTGATCCAATATTTGAAAACAATATTCTTCTTACTATGACGGAAAGGCTGACTATGAACAGCAGACCAAAGCTGCCGAAATTTGCAAGGAACAAGAACGTGATTGTAATCGGTGGCTCCGGTTCCGGTAAGACGAGATTCTATGTAAAGCCGAATCTGATGCAGATGGGAAAATACATCAGTTATGTCGTGACCGATCCCAAGGGAACGATTATTATTGAGTGCGGCATGATGTTAGTAAGGAATGGATATAAGATAAAAGTACTGAATACCATCAACTTTTCAAAGAGTATGCACTACAATCCTTTCCATTACATCCGGTCAGAAAAGGATATTTTAAAATTGGTGAATACGATTATGGTAAATACAAAAGGGGAAGGCGAGAAGTCCAGTGAAGATTTCTGGAGTAGTGCGACTCGTTCGCAGACGTTAAAAAGTCTGCGCACGAGCAACGGTTTTCCGTTGTTCGGAGAACTGGTAGTTTGATAGGTGGAATGACGGGGTAACGCCCTGAAACGCCTACCCTTGATGGGCG
>SKEQ01000311.1_pt1 | contig 45177 bp, 56 predicted proteins | sample 4826751 | NCBI WGS metagenome assembly SKEQ01 (sample SAMN11008805, study PRJNA524170) | human gut metagenome | biome: Human fecal sample; material: Feces; isolation source: fecal sample from pouch patient p44 | host: Homo sapiens | place: Israel: Tel-Aviv | collected 2013-07-11
TTCTTTCTTATGGGGTAGACCATATTGTATATATTTCCTGCAAAGCGACCAGCCTGGCAAGAGATCTTCCGGCATTTCTGGCGGCAGGATATAAGCTGGAAAAAGCCTGCTGCGTTGATCAATTTTGCCAGACTGTTCACGTTGAGACTGTGGCTTTACTTTCCCGTAAATAGGCGGTTTTACAGGCTTGAAACTGTGAAGTTCAGTCTATTTGCCACCGATTTGCCACCCACAAAATAAAATTATAGAAAAACGGTTGAACACTCTGAACGAATCAGGGATGTTCAACCGTTTATTTTTATGCCTGTATTTTCTTTTCAAACACATCTACAGCGAACTGCTGCATACTTTCAGTATTGAACGTATATGTCTGTAATGTGGTTGCTATATCTTTATGGCCAAGGCGTTCCATAACAGTCTTTGGATTTACGCCACCTTCTGCCAGCATGGTACCATGTGTATGTCTCAGACAGTGGGCGTGGAACAGGTGGTTACCAAGTTCCCAGTGAATGACTCTGGCACAGTATTTGAAAGAGTCAGGTGTGACCAGTTCACCATTGTCTTTTACGCACAGTGGCGTGATCTCTTTATGTGGGACTGTTATGTCAGCCCTGACCTGAGTGATAGAGTTATCTGGCAGCAGGTAAGTCTTCAGATATGCACCGCCATATTTCAGCCGGTTTATTTTTCTTTGTTTTATCGCATATTTCAGTTCTTTTTCAAGTGTCTGCCCTATTTTGACAGTGCGGTGGGAGTCATACTTAGGTGGTTTGATGAACCAGGTCTTTTCAATCTTGTACATCTGACCTTTGATTTTCAGTTCATGTTTGGAAAAATCCACATCTTCTTCCAGGTCTATAGCGAAGGTCTCACCGATTCGTGTCCCGACATTGTAAGGTACTACAAGGGAAAGGTGAAAATAACTGGTTTCTGGAAAACGTGCAAGGATCCTGTCAAATTCTTCTTTGGGGCAGATATATTCAGTATGAGCCTTTGCATCCACATCTATTGGCATCTTACCGACTTTTACCGGAATGCAGGGATTAGACTGAATATAATTCAGCGGCAGTATGGCGTAATTCATGGCACCTTGCAGACAGGTCAGAGTATTTTTTATCATACTTTTGGACAGACCCTTTAGCTTCATGTCATTGATCCATTCCTGGACCTTATCAGGAGCATACTGAAAACTGCTTAATTTGTAGATGCCAAAAGCAGGTTTTAAATGCAGCCTAATCTTTGATTCATAATCACGATAGGTATTATAAGTATACCCATGGTCAATATTTTTCTTTATTACAGTTTCCAGCCAATAGTCCAGGTAATCAGCAACGCTGATCTCTTTGGGTGAGAATGATCTGCCGGTATTGTTATATTCTGCAATGGCGGCAGCCCTTGCATCTAATGCTTCTTTCTGGGTGCGGAATCCACCCTTTTCAATCTTGTTTCGTTCGCCATTAATCTTGGCAGTGTCAAAATAGTAAGACCAGGTCTTACCTCTTTTTCTTACACCTTCAGCCATAGTTTCATCATCCTTTCTAAAAATGGGTATAAAAATAACAGCCAAACATTTGTGTGGCTTGTTTGACTGTCCCCATTATGGTAGAATGATTATTGGACTATAATACATCCATCCCATAACGGGAACAGAGGACCGTCTTGATGCGCCAACATCAGGGCGGTTTTCTATATTAAAATCAATTTGTAACTAATGTAACCGATTGTAACTAGTTTGTAACTGTTATAATGCCTTATTTTATGCGGATGTAACTAATGTAACTAATTTTGACAATGTTCTTATTATAAATATTTTTATTATAAAAAAAAATAAATTAAAAATATAAAAGTAAGTAAATAATAAAAATATATAATATATAAGGGAAAATGAGTTACACAGTTACAAAAACGCCCCGAAGCCTTGTATTTACTGGACTTCTGGCAGTTTCGGAACAGTTACAAATGAGTTACAATGAGTTACAAAACTGGTTACAAACTAATGATTTTTTATCTGGTCGACAGAAAAGGTATTATCAGTCAGTTTAGTAAGTATGTAATGATCTTCTAAGTTGCTGTTAAATTCTGCCTGTATTGTATGAATCCTATCAATGACGGCAGGATCAGTTTCATATACCATATGATAACCGTTAGGTAATTCGGTCACATTTAGCAATTTAACAAAAGTTCCTAAATCTTCTGAAAGTGTATCAACATAAGTATTTCCGAGATTGTCGAGAAATTGTTGGTATTCTTCTTGGCTATATTCTTCTGTATTTCCTTTTCGTTTGAATAATCCGCAGAACATAGACTTGTTAGAAAAAGGAATTTTATTTTGTGACCAAAGCTGAACACCGATATTTTTAGCTTCATCAATAGCATTCTTGGTAAATGTATTATTTGTTAATACTACCGGTATATCATAGCGATAATATGCACATCCAGAATATGCTTCTTGCACTGCATGGTTACCAACAGGTGAAGAATAGTACTTACACTGAATTGCGTATTTCTTACCAGCTCTATGAGCCAGTATATCAATACCGTGATCTCCTGATTTTGGTGTAGTCTCTATGTGAGTAAACCCATATTGTTTCAATTTTTGACAGCACATCACTTCGTATTCTTCACCAGTAGTACAAGCTGTATGGAATCCAGATCCTTTATGAGAGATTAAATTCCATATTATTTTAAATATTCCGCTGATTAAGAACCATGCAACATAAAAACAAAAAATCATTACGTATACGGTAAAATATAACCCCAATTTCAAAGACCATCCTAAGAATCTGAGGGTTAATTCAAAAGGTCCTATAATCAGAGTGTATAAACATCCGTGGCTTTTGGTTCGCCTTGCCAAAATATTACCACCTCTTTTCCATAATTTACCACTTGACAATAGCGAACAGATGTTCGATAATATATTTATCGCTACTGTTTCGGGTCGTGTGGTTCACGAAGGGGATGGATGTATTGGACTATAAAAGAAAAATAATTGAAATGCTTGATATGTTGGACGATAGACGCTTGCGTCTGATCTATGTACATATCAAAGCAATTCTGGGGCTGAAATAATCAGCCCCTTTTCTTTTGGATAGAATCCAGAAAGTCTTCCAATACTTTCCATCCATTTTCATCTAGTGCTGCCAGTCCTGAAATCAAACGCCTTTTAAAAGAATCTTCTTCACCATGTAAAAGGTCTCCAATAAATTTTTCAATCTGTTCGTCTCTGGACATTTCCATGAACATATCACCCTCACCAGTTCTTAACCAGTTTTCGTTGACGTTAAATTCCCGGCAGATAGAAAAAATAATTGCGTCACTGGGAATTGTTCGTCCCATTTCATATTGAGCAATGGTGTTCTGTTTCATTCCAATCCTATCAGCAAATGCCTGTTGAGTTAAGTCTAATGTCTTTCTTAACTTCTTTAATCGGTCTTTCAATTTTATTCACTTCCTTTCTTATTTTCATTGTACGGCATTACAGATAAAAGGTCAAGAAAAATATCTCATAAACAACAAAAAATCTCACAAGCAACAAAAAAGGTGTTGACAATATTGCTTTTGAGATGTATTATTATCTCACAAACAACAAATACAGACAGCAACACACAAAGAAAGAGAGGAAAACGACATGACAAAGAAACAGTATAAACGATACGCAATGAAGGCACTCAGAACATTTAAAGCGAAATATGTGCCTGATAAAAAAATGATAACTGATAGAATTAGTACTCCGAAGTGGGGAGTCATTATTCTTGCAGGTCCACATAAGGGCGAAGTATTAAGAAGCTATGAACAGGCATGGAACACTATAAATGCAATAATAAATGGTTAGCCGAAACGGTCAGCAATGACCGTCCACCGGGAATGACCGCCCGGTGCTGATGATGGCAGGTCACATAAGTCAATAAGGAAAGCAGGAAAGACCGGACGCAGCGATAGGGCGGTTCACAAGTAACATGGTAGTTATGCTGACACGGGTCAGATGGAGTGAATGCAGAATAAACATGGTCCGGCAAAGCAGTTGAAGAAATCAGGAACGGCAGGACAAGAAAGCACAGTGTTCGGAACTTAGCAGAAAGCTGAACAGGTTGAACCAATCAACACTTTACTCCTCAACCAAGAAGCCGTTAAGTGGAAGAATCAACCGAGCGAGATGACACAGTACCTTGTTGACTTACATTGTTCAAGCGAAGCAAGACTATAACCAAGAGAAAGAAGGTGAGAAGGAATGGAAATGATTAAACAGAATGTAATGACTACCAATTTGACAAAAGAACAGACAGAACTTCGGTTCGAACTTTTCGACTGGTTGAAAACCAAAGAACTGTCTGTTCAGCAGTCGGTAGAACTTCTTTCATTGACAGCGGATCAGATTAGAAAATCTGCACTTAATGAAAAACTTTAGTTTCATCTTACGGAAAGGGTGTGAGCCAGAATGACTTTTAACAATTATTTATTTGAATTACTTGGAAAACAGGAAGCTAAAAAACTGAAAGATGCACTGAAAAGTGGAAAGACAATCATTATTCAAGGAGAGCCGCAGACTGGAAAATCAACATTCCTGAAAGTGTTAACAAATGCCGGGTACCATGCTGTAGAGGATTTTAATACTTATGAAATTACATTAAAAGAGCCTTTAAAGAACATGATACCAGACATGTTAGAGACTATTTCCTAAAGGCTGGTGATCGGCTGGAGATATTAAAAACCCAGTTAATGTCATTTGGGTTTCTTACTTTAAAACCGTGCTCAATCATGACTTCTTTGAAATCATCATTGGTGACATAGAACCCACATTCATCTGCTTCAAAGATATGTTTCAAACCGTAGGAAGTTTTTCTATCATTGAAAGATTTAATGGGGATTAGGTTAAAAGTAATCCAGTCGTACAAAATATCGTGTTCTCTTTTATTTAATTCCATAGTAAACACCTCCCTTCTAACAGGGAGTATACCACAGAAAGGAAGTGAAAAGTTATGTCAGAAAAAGAAAAACAGATCATCCGTGACCTTGCTGAAAAGTTACCAGATATGACTGAGCGTGAGCGAGGTTATCTGGAAGGAACTATTGCAACAGCTGCGGCAATGAGTAAGAAAGGAGAAAAAAATGCAGCAGATGCAGATACAGGGAACAGAGATACAGATTAAAGAGTATCAGGGTAAAAGGGTTGTCACACTCAAAGATGTTGATGCAGTACATCAGAGGAAACCCGGTACTGCATCAAGGAACTTTAACCAGAACCGTAACCGGTTCATTGAAGATGTTGATTTTTTCAGGATAAATGTAACTGACAACGAAATTCGTAGTCAGTTCGGAATCAGTCCCAACGCCGGTGGAACAGTAATACTTATCACAGAAACAGGTTATCTGATGCTGGTGAAGTCCTTCACGGATGATCTGGCTTGGAAAGTCCAGAGGGAACTGGTTGACAGTTATTTCAGGGCAAGGGCAGAGCCAGATGAACAGTGTATGCAGGAGATCATTGAAAGTGGTGTACCTACAGTGATTGTTGCGACTGATAAATTAATCAGGTGTGCTGAGATCATGGCAGGGTGCCTTGACAGTAACAGACCGTATGTGTTGAACATCCTGAAAAATATCGTTCCAAACATTGACAATGAAGAGGAACCAAAGGTCACAGATAAATTTGAAATCACAGCAAAGACTGATGAACCAAAGAGAAAACCGTCTGATTTTTTACCAAAATCAGTACCCATTGATACCACCAAGATGTTGCTGGAAATGAGTGAGCAGAACATGGACTTGCCTACATTGGCAAGAAAAGCGGCTGTCAGTGTGGCTGCGATAATGAGCTGGATCAAGGGAAGTCACAAGCCTATGGAACAGAGCAGAAAGAACATCTGCGCAGCACTTGGTAAAGATGAAAACTTCCTGACACCGAAACGCAAGCGAAATGTCAGGGAATAAAAACGTCCCATAGGAAGTACCAGTTCCCATGGGACAAACAAAAATTAATTTCAGCTACATAGTAGCAGAAAGTGAGTTAAATTGCAATGAAAAAAATCATTTCAGCGTGGATTGAACAGTTCATTGAGTTTGATTCTGAAATGGAATTTGCGGTATTTGAACAGAAATTAAAGGACAGCAAGAAAGGTTACCGCATCATTCAGGCTCAGAAATGCTCAGATGGAAAATATAAGATCCATATTATGAGACAGTATAACAACAATAGTTTCCCGGAAGGCGGTGAGGATGAATGAAATTTGCTGAGAAATTAAAAAAGGCAATGCAGGAACTAAACCTGAACCAGCGGCAGGTGGTAACAATGACCGGGAAAAGTAAGGGTTCTGTGAGCCAGTATCTGTCAGGTAAACAGATCCCGTCAGAAGATGTCCAGAGTGCCATTGCTACGTCACTTGGTCTGGCTTCTGATTACTTCACCGGCATGGATAAGGAACTTCAGGTTATGCCGCAGCTTGAAATCAGGGATGGCGTTATCCCGAGACTTGATGTGACGAAGGCGGCGAAACTGATGGGTATGAACCATAACACGGTCAGAAAAGGTTTACAGCAGGGTGTTTTTCCCTGGGGATATGCAGTACATACCTCTGACAACAGATGGTCCTATTTTATCAATGCAAAGAGATTTGCAGAAACTGAGGGGATTACCTTATGAACAAAATGAGAGAGTATGAAAGAGGTCGTGAAGACGGTCTTGATCTTGCCAGAAGAATTGTAAAGGAAGGTGGACTTGAAGCATTAGAGAGAGAATGTAAATTTCGTGGTGTGACCGGAATACATACTTCTCTGGCAGCTAAGGATTTGGATAAAGCATCACAGAAAATCAAGGAAATGACAATTGATACATTCACTATCTTATGTATTGCTGCCGTTCATGACGAATTTGGTTTCGGTGAGAAACGTTGCAGACGTTTGATTGCCAAGATGGAAGAAGGTGCTGAGTATCTCATGGATGATCTGGCAACCTGGGATGATTACATTAAAGAAATCAAAGAGCAGTTGAATATTGATCTGAGGATCAGATGGAATAATTAGGTGGTAGGTATGACGAAAGAACAGAAAGTTGAAGCGTATCCCATGTATCTTGATGGATGCACTTATCAAGAGATTGGGGACAAATTTGGTATTTCACGTCAGCGTGTACATCAGCTGTTAAGTGAACCTTTGACAAATAAGAGGGGTAAACCAAAAAAGTTATCAGAATCATGCAATTATGAAGGGTTGTCAAGATTCATTAAAAATAATTCATGTAACTGTGATGAGATAGCGCATATCATACAGCGTAGTATGACAAACACATATCAAAAAATAGTTGGTAAGAAACAATTTACCATATCCGAAATATACAAAATACTTGAATATACAAGTATGACATTTGAAGAGTGTTTTAAGTTAAAAGAAAGAGAGGAAAAATGACAATGAAAAAATATGAATTTACAGGGGAAACTAAACGGGTTGAACTTTGGAACAGGACCGCAACGTTACATAGAATTAAAGCCACAGTCGAATTTGGATTTGTCAAAGTTGGGGAACTTGGTGGCTGGATCGAGAAAGAAGAAAATCTTTCCCATGAAGGAAAGGCTTGGGTTTGTGGTGATGCCAAGGTTTGTGGTGATGCCAAGGTTTGGGGCAATGCCAAGGTTTGTGGCAATGCCAAGGTTTGTGGTGATGCCAAGGTCTTTTTGGCTAGTCATGTTCTGGTAATGGGTTCTGTTGGCAGCAGAAACGATTTTACTACATTCTTTAGAGATAAAGACAATGAGATCACCGTAAAATGTGGTTGTTTTCTTGGGAAGATTGATAAGTTTCTGGAAAAGGTAACGCAGACCCACGGAAATAACAAGTATGCACTTGTGTATAGAGCTGCTGTTGAAGTTGCAAAGTTACAGATTGAGCTTACAGAAAGAAAGTGAGGATAAAAGTAATGGAAAAGATTATGGAACTTATTAAGAAAAAAGGAATTGATAAGGGTATTCAGGACGCTATTAATAAGTCTTATGCACTTACAGGTGGAAATATTTCACAGGATGATATTACCGAAGCTGTGAAAAATATTATCCGTCTTGAAATCATTAGAAATCATGACCTTTCAGATGCGGTATTTGATACCATGTTTGACAAGGTGGTTGATGAAATTGCAGCTGAATTAAACATTACCTGTCAGCCGGATGTATGTGAAGAAAAAGGTGATGATCTGAAAGAAAACCTGATTGAACAGGTTGGTAATGTACATCAAGGATTAGCTGCGATTTTAAAATTTTTATCATGACTTCTTTACAATTTATGCCACACCAGCAAAAAGCCCTTGACCAGACAGAATCATTCAACAGATGCGCATATTACTTGGACATGGGCCTTGGTAAAACTTTTGTCGGTGCAGAGAAAATGTACTTGCTGAATAATGACGTAAATCTGGTGGTCTGCCAGAAATCAAAGATTGATGACTGGGTGGATCACTTTGAAAAGTACTATCCAGATTATGAAGTGTTCAACCTGACAAAGAAAACACAGGTGGTACGGTTCCGGGAATTGATTGACACCAGTACCATCTATGACTATAAAAAACAGATTGTCGGTGTTATCAACTATGATTTGGTGTACAGGCGTTCATATATCACTCATATAAAGGATTTTACTTTGATGTTGGATGAATCTTCACTGATACAAAATGAGACTACACAGCGAGCAAAATTCATTCTGAGATTACAACCAGAAAGCGTTGTTCTGTTGTCAGGTACACCAACATCCGGTAAATATGAAAAGCTGTGGTCACAATGTAAGTTGCTGGGGTGGGACATAAAGAAAAAAGCGTTCTGGGCTTCCTATGTAGATACAGAATGGGTAGAACAGGGGCAATTCAAACGGGAAGTTGTTACTGGGTATAAACACGTAGATCATCTGAAAAAGAAACTGTCACAACATGGGGCAGTATTTATGAAAACGCAGGAAGTCATTGAACTGCCTGAACAGATTGAACAGAAGATTTATGTGAAACCTACCAAAGAGTACAGGCATTTCATGAAAAATGGTTATCTGGTTTTAGATGATGGTACGGAACTGGTAGGTGATAACAGTCTTACTAAGATTCTGTATGCAAGGCAGTTATGCGGAATGTACCATCAGGAGAAAATGGATGCATTCAGGGACTTACTGGAATCAACAGAAGACAGGGTGATTGTTTTCTACAATTTTAATGAGGAACTTACAAGGCTAAGGAAAATATGTGAAGCACTTGACCGGGAAGTAAGTTTTGTGAATGGTTCAGGGCGTTCAATGTATGCCTATGAGTGTGTAGAGAACAGCGTGACATTCATTCAGTATCAGGCTGGTGCAATGGGTGGAAATTTTCAGAAAGCAAATAAGATCATTTACTACACCCTGCCACTTGGCAAAGGATCCTGTGATTTATGGGAACAGTCAAAGAAACGTATTCACCGTATAGGACAGGATAAAAGTTGCTTTTATTATTACCTGTTGGTGAAAGGCAGTTTTGAGGAAAAGAATTTTGCAGCATTGAGAAAGGGGAAGGAACTGACAGATGAGTTGTTTGAAAAATAGAGTTTTAAAGCTGATTACACTTATCAATGGTATCTCATTTTTATATTTTGGTAGTCTGTTAGATTCCTATTCCTGGATTCCTGGGATCATTTGCTGTATCAACTTTGCATGGTTGACACTGTTTGCTTATGCGAACGGATATACATATAAATCTGAGAAAAGAGGTGAGTAATACGGCAGCAGAAAAGAACTTTGAAAATAAGGTGAAAACCTTCCTGAAGGGAAAAGGATTCTGGTTCCTGAAATACTGGGGTGGTGCGGCTTATACCAAAAGTGGGATTCCCGATTTACTGGTGTGTATGCGTGGTAGATTCCTTGGACTTGAAATAAAAGCACCGAGAGGGGAACCATCAGAGTTGCAGCTTTATCATCTTGAGAACATCAGAAAAGCTGGTGGACGTGGGATTTTACTGTACCCAAAAGATTTTGATAATTTCAAGGAATTTGTAGCAGATACTGCAAAGGGAAATTCCTGGTACCTGGATAACATTGAATTTCAGGATCAGTGGAAAGAAAAATTAAGAAAGAGAGGATAAATAAACATGGCAAAAAAGAAAGTTGAGGAAATGACAGCAGAGCAGGTTGCAACAGGTACATTAGAAAATGAGGTTGCAGAAGGGGCGAATGAGAAAGCAACTGCGGTTGAATACAATTACCCAGATATTATCAGGGAAGAACTGATTAAGACCGGGCGTGATGGAGTCCTTGACCTGATTGAGTATATGAGAGAATGCGGATTTTTTGAAGCCCCTGCGTCTGGTGGAAACCATTCACATGAAAAAGGTGGACTGGCGGCACATTCAGTCAATGTAATGTTTACTGCTGAAAAAATCGGTGTCTCCCTGCTGGGTGGTGCAGGCTACAACAAAATCAAGGATAGTGTAGTGATTGCCGCCTTATTGCATGATCTTGGTAAATGTGGCGATTATGGAAAACAGATGTACATTCCTAACATCCTGAAATCCGGTAAACAGTCAGATGCTAAACCATGGAAACGTAATCCGTCACTGTTACCGCTGGATCATGCAACCAGATCCATTAAACTTGCAACCCTGTTCATTGATCTGACAGAGGATGAAGAATTTGCTATCAGATATCATGACGGACTGTATGAAACTGCAAACTATGGTGTCAAGGGGCATGAAACACAGCTTTATATGATCCTTCACTGGGCTGATATGTGGGCCAGTAAGGTCATTGAGGGTAATAACAATCCAGAGGATGAAGAATAAGAAAGAGAGGTATAAGAATTATGGCACAGAAAGTATTAATCATGGGTGAGTCTGGTACAGGTAAAAGTACCAGCATGAGAAATTGTGATCCGGCTATTACAGCAGTAGTAAATCCGGTAGGTAAACCATTACCATTCAAGAATCATTTTGAAACACTGGATAATGTGACAGATGCAAGAGAAATTATCAAGTACATGAAGGAACAGGTCAAAGCTGGTAAAAAGCTGATCGTGGTTGATGATTTCCAGTATATCCTTGCCATCCCTTACATGAACAGAATCAAGGAAACTGGATGGGACAAGTACAATGATTTCGGTGCAAATTACTTTGAGATCATTGATGTGTGCAAAGACTTACCGGATGATGTGGTAGTTGCTTATATGACCCATCTGGAAACTCTGGACAATGGACTGACTACAGTTAAGCTGATCGGAAAACTGTTAAGAGAGAAGATCACCATTGAAGGACTGTTCACAATCGTTCTGAGAACTGGTGTATATGAAGCTAAATATTACTTTTACACTCAGAACAGCGGAAAAGATACAGTTAAGTCACCTCTTGGAATGTTCCAGAATTACGCCATTGATAATGATCTGAACTATGTGTACGACAAGATTAAAAATTATTATGAACTGGGTACATATAAGTCAGATGAAGAAATGGACAAAGAGGACCAGAAAGTAGCAGGTGATATTGAAAAACCGGATGCTTCCGGCAGACGTTCCAGAACCAGAAAAGCAGAACAGAAAGCAGAACCAGTTGAAAAAGCTGAAAAGACTACAAGAACACGCAAGAGCAGGGCTGAGGTAGAAGCTGAAAACCATGAGAAACTTGTGGAGTATCAGGAAAAAGTAGATGAAGCAATTCAGGAAGCAGCAGGTGATTCTGAAGAAGTTGATTTTGATGTTGCGGCAGAAGCGGCTGCAAGTGTACCTGCCCCTGAGTTACAGAAACCACCAAGAAGAACACGCAAGGAAAGAAAGACCGCTGAACAGACAGTTGAACAGTCTGAACCAGTTCAGGAAGAACCAGAAGTTACTGAGTCTGAATCTGATAAAATGGATGCCGCACCAGAAACTGAAGGTGCAATGAATACACCGGAACCACCGGTCAGAGGGCAGAGAAGACGCAGAACCAGACAGTAATCAGATAACAAATAAATTTATATAAATGAAAGGTTAAATAGGTGAATTATTATGGCAGTAGATTTCAGTGCATTTGACAAGAAAGTTGATCTTGACGCATTACAGGAAGAAGTAAAGAATGCAGATCTTTCTTCATTTGAGGATGTCCCGGACGGTACTTATATTGTTGGCTTCGATAAAATGGAAATTAAGCCGACGAAAGCGAAAGACAAGCTGATGTTTGCGGTACAGTGCAAGATCAAAGAAGGTCCGCATAAAGGCAGACTGCTGTTTTTCAATCGTGTAATCTCTGGAAACAAGACTTCTGAAAAATGGAATGATGGTAAGGCTATCAAGTCCGTTTGCACATGGCTTGACAAGCTGGAAACAGAAACCGTACCGGAATTTTACAATTATTCTGACTTTGCTGATTGTATTCTTGACATCTTTCAGGAAGTGCAGGGAAAGGTTGAAGCTGAGGTTGATTGGGCTGCGAAAGATTTCAACCCTATCACTATCAATGAGGTGTTTGACTGCTAATTAAGTTATGGGTGGGATAGCAATATGTTATTCCACCCTGCATTTGAAAAGGTGACAGGATGATATTTTACGATTTTGAGGTTTTTGAACGTGACTGGCTTGCAGTTTTCATTGATGTAACGAATCAAAAAGAACACGTGATAATCAATGACAAGGATAAGTTAAGAACCTTATATGAGCGAAATATGAGCAACATATGGGTTGGATTTAACAACCGTCATTATGACCAATACATCATGAAAGGGATTCTGTTGGGGTTGGATCCAAAGAAGATCAATGACTGGATCATCATTCAGGGAAAAGAAGGATGGCAGTATTCAAGAGTATTTAATAAACTTCCAATGATAAATTATGATGTTATGCCTAACCCACCTGTTGGTCTGAAGACCATGGAAGGTTTTATGGGTAGTAATATCAAGGAAACAGAAGTACCCTTTGATATCAAAAGAAAGCTGACTGAGAAAGAAATAGAACAGACAGTTTTTTACTGCCGGCATGATGTTGAAGAAACTATAAAAGTATTTCTGGAAAATGTAGATGTATTTAATGCCATGCATGGAATTGTACAGGCGTTCCCGGAATATGTGAGTCTATCCGATATCGGCAGCAGTGAAGCCAGAATCACAGCAAAAGTTCTTGGGTGTACAAAACAGGACTTCAATGATGAATTTGATTATTTCTTTCTTCCGTGTCTGAGACTGAACAAATACAAATATGTTCAGGATTGGTTCAGTACAGCGGTAAAAGACTGTACTGAAGAAATGAAGATAAATTATGCAAAAGCCAAAGAAAACTATGAGAAAGCCAATAGTATAAAGCTGAAAAAGAAATGGAAGTCAGAGATGGAAAAGTGCGACTGGATAGATTCTTTTCGGTGGCAGAAATATTTTTATAACCGTTCATTGGAAACGGTAGTTGCTGGGATTCCTCATACATTTGGCTTCGGTGGTTTGCATGGTGCAACTGAAAAACCAATTCATAAAACAGGGCAGATATTACACGTTGATGTGAACAACTACTATCCTTCAATGCTGATCGCATGGGGACTTGTCACCAGGGCAGCAGGTAATGACAACTATCCGAAGGTATACGTGACCAGAAAGAAAATGAAGAAAGCGCAAGTTCAGGCGGCAAAAGCAGGTAATAAACCACTGGCTAAACAATGGAAAAAGGCCCAGTTACCATATAAGAAAATGCTTAATGCGCTGTCAGGTGCCATGAAAGATAAAACGAACCCTGCATATGATCCACGAAATAACAACTGCATGTGTATCAATGGTCAGCTTATGTTGCTGGATCTGATTGAACATCTGGAAGTAATACCTGGGTTTGAATTGATCCAGTCAAATACGGATGGTCTTATTATCTGGATTCCTGACACTGATGAAGCGTTTGAAATGGTTGATGATATCTGCTGGGAGTGGGAACAGCGTTGCAGTACAGATAAATGTTCTATCCTGTTGGAACTTGATAATATCTCTGAAATCTATCAGAAGGATGTAAACAATTACTTATGGATTTCAGCTGATGGTGATGTGGAAAGAATCGGTAAGTATCTGAAAGGTCTTTCAGCGGTTGATTATGATCTTCCAATTCTGAATAAAGCCCTTGTTGATTATATGGTCAAAAAGATACCAGTGGAACAGACAATAAATCAGTGTGATGATCTGAAAGAGTTTCAGAAGCTAGTGAAACTGTCAGATAAATATTCACATGTAGAACATGAACACTGTATACCTGTCCAGCGTGTTGAGGGTGTCAGGGTAAAACATACATATTACGATTATCCTAAGACTCAGCGGTATACATATAAGTCTTATCGGGTATTTGCTTCAAATGAGTTGCAGGATGGTAGGATATTAAAGTGCGGCGGTTCCCGTGGTAAACCTGAAAAGTTCGCAGATACACCAGATCATTGCTTTATATACAATGATGATGTAAATGGGGTAAAGGTACCGCAGAACTTGGACAAACAGTGGTATATAGACTTAGCAAAAAGAAGATTGAAACAGTTTGGTATTGCAGCATAGTACCGGAAAGGTGGGGATGATGGCAAATGTTCAAATGACAAAAGTGCAAATGTGGAATAGATACAAAGCATTAAAGAAAAAAGATTACAACTGGACATGTATATGTCCGGTATGCAGTAAACAGATATATGAAAAGGATCCTGATATTGAATATGTAAAAACAAAGCGTGGGACTGAGATTTTTATACATACGCAATGTATCAAAGAATGGGACAAGTAGGTGGTTGAGGGATGCTCTATAAAGGATATATTGAAACCAAAGGAAAAGCAGCAGTTGAAAAATTTAAGAATAAGACCAGGTTCAAGACTTATGAGCAGGTGAAAGATCTTCCCGGTTTCGGGGGCGTTCTGGAAAATGACACTATCCTGATAGACATTGATGATTATGAACAGTCAGAAATCATGATGGATATTGTTGAAGACTATCAGCTTGATTGCAGAGTATACCAGACTACCAGAGGAAAACACTTCCTGTTCAAAAATCATCAGGTAACAAGGAACCACACACATGTGCCGCTTGCTATTGGGCTGACAGCAGACATCAAATGTGGAACCAGAACATCATATGAGGTTATCAAGATCAATGGTGAAGAACGTTTCATTGAATGGGATATTGAAGAAGGTGGTACATATCAGGATTTACCGAAGTGGATGCTTCCTGTAAAGGCTGCCACTGATTTTATTGATATGGATGCAGGAGATGGTAGGAATCAGGCCCTGTTCAACTACATTCTGACACTCACAGCAAATGGTTTTACGGTGGATGAAACAAGGGAAGCTATCAGGATCCTGAATAAATACGTCCTGAAAGAATCACTTTCTGATGAAGAACTGGAAGTGATCCTTAGAGATGAAGCCTTTCAGAAACCTGTGTTCTTCAATGGTACTACATTTTTATTTGAACGTTTTGCAGATTGGTTAAAAAGTAACTGTAATGTAGCCAGAATCAATGGTCAGCTTCATGTATATGAAGATGGGATTTATCAGGTAGGGTACCGGGAGATTGAGAAGGTGATGATCCAGCAGATACCGAACCTGAAGAAGACACAACGTCGGGAAGTGTTAGAGTTATTGGAATTAATAGCTGAAGAAAAAACGGCAGCAGATGCCCGTTATATAGCGTTTCAGAATGGTATTTACGATATTGTTACAGATCAGATGCAACCGTTTACCTCTGATTTAGTTATCACAAACAAAATACCGTGGAACTATAACTCGGATGCTTACAATGAACTGGCAGATGATACATTGAACCGGCTTGCCTGTAATGATCCGGTTATCAGAATGTTGCTGGAAGAAGTTATTGGTTATTGCTTTTACAGAAAGAATGAATTAGGACAGGCGTTTATGCTTACTGGTGATAAAGCAAATGGAAAGTCTACATTTATAAGCTGCATAAGAACAATTCTTGGTGAAGCAAACACATCTGCATTGGATTTGAAAGAACTGGGGGACAGGTTCAGTACATCTATGATATTCGGAAAGCTGGCAAATTTAGGTGATGATATCGGTGATGATTTCTTGCAAGGTTCTCAGGTGGCAGTATTTAAGAAAATTGTTACTGGTGACAGAATCAAGGCTGAGAGAAAGGGTCAGGATCCGTTTGAATTTAACCCATACACAAAGCTACTGTTCAGTGCCAATGATATTCCAAGAATGAAAGACAAAACAGGTGCAGTTCTCAGACGTTTAGTTATTATCCCATTTAATGCCAGATTCTCAAAGTATCTGGAAGATGGAGTTACCATTGACCCTAAATTCCGGCCGTATATCAAGTATGAACTGAATGAACAAAGTTCAGTAGAATACATGATTAAGATTGGTATTGAGGGACTGAAAAGAATCATTGAAAATAATGGTTTCACTAAATCGAAAAAAGTTCAGCAGCAGTTGGATGAATACGAAAATGAGAACAACCCTATTAAAGCATTCATTGAAGATAATGGCATTGAAAGTATTGAAAACGAAGCAACAGCAGATGTATATAAACGGTATCAGGTATTCTGTGCAGATAATAATATGCAACCTATGGGTAAGATTGTATTCAGTAAGCAGATCAAGAAAAGACTTCACCTTGAAATTATATCCAGCAGAATAGATAACACGGTCAGAAAGATATTTATAAGGGAGTGATAAAGATATGATTGATAAGACATGTCGGACATGTATTGACAACGAAGATGGTTTTTGTGATCGCAAGGGAATCTTAGTAGATGATGAGGATTCCTGTGAAAAACATAGAGAAGACTGGCGTGACAGATTACTGGATCATTTTCTCAGAGGTCACGGAAAGGGGAGATAATGTGGGGTACTTTATTATTGGGACATTGTGTTTCATCAGTGGACTTGCAATGGGGGTGTTCTTAACAGCCCTTATCGTAGCTGGAGCAGATGATAATATTGGAGAAGTTAATGAGTTGGGGGATGATGAGAATGAGTTATAAGAACAGTGAGGGTTATTCAGATCCGACAGCGGGTGTTGCAATGGGATCTGCCAAGAAACAGGAGCAGGAAATTGACAAGCTGAACCATAAGGTTATGCAGTCGTTCAGACTGCTGCTTGATCTGGCAGGATTTGAAATTGTTGGACGTGTCACACTGAGACATAAGAAATCAGGGCGTATCTTTAAGTAGGAAAGAGGTGTTGTGGAATGACCGCAAAAGAGTATCTGAACCAGATCAGGGAGAAAGATGCAGCCATAAACAGAATGATACGGCAGAAAGAAAACTTAAAAGGTATGCTGTATACTATTGGCAGTCCTGGTACTGGTGAAAAAGTGCAGACCAGTAAATCTGGAAGTAGTCGTTATGAAGAACTGTTTGCAAAGATTTCAGAAAAAGAGGATGAAATCAATAATAAAATTGATGATTTGGTTGGACTGAAGATAAGAATTTGTGAACAGATTAATGAGTTACCGGATGATGTACATATCTCTGTTTTATATGAAAGATATGTTGAACTGAAAAGCTGGAACCAGATATCTGATGATATGAATTACAATGTGAGATATTTATTTCATATTCATGGAGCGGCATTGAACGAATTTTATCAGATGTATGAGCAGGAAATAAATGCAGATGTATAACAAACATTGAGGGTTGGTGTAGTGCTGACCCTCTGTTTTTATGTTTTTGTAACTAGTTTGGGCGTTTGTAACTAGTTTGTAACTGGTTTTGTAACTGTTATAATGCCTTATTTTATGCGGATGTAACTAATGTAACTAATTTTGACAATGTTCTTATTATAAATATTTTTTATTATAATGTATATCAGTAAGAAGTAATAAAAATAATATATATATATAATAGTATATAGTAAAAATTAGTTACATTAGTTACAAAAATGTCGGAAATCCAGTAAAATCAAGGGCTGAGAGTGTAACTGATTAGTGTAAAATGAGTTACAAACTGGTTACAATTGGTTACAAAACTAGTTACATCAGAAAATAAATGACATAATCTGAGTCAGAGTTGATATAAAAGCAGTCTGATTTGACTTGAATGTGAGTCAGGAAAGCTGATATTGTGTAGACTGTTCAATTAGACATGAAGCATATCCTTTTGTCATGGGGATGTGCTTTTTACTTTGTCCGGGAAATATAGCTGTTTCCTCCTTTACAGCTTCCCGGACTTTTCGATATACAAAATGAAACGAATGAGAGGTGGTGGGGCTTGGCAAGGGCAAGAGATCCCAACAGAAATAGAGCATTTGAGATTTACAAAGAACATAATGGGAATATTGATTTAGTTGAGATTGCAAGTCAATTGAATATTTCACCCGGAACAATCCGTGGGTGGAAATCAAAAGATTCTTGGAATGATAAATTGATTGGAACGTTCCATAAAAATACGGAACGTTCCAAAAGAAAAAAAGGCGGTCAGCCGGGTAATAAAAACGCAGAAGGTCACGGTGGTACGGGTCCACCGGGTAATAAGAATGCTGAGAAGTATGGATTCTTTTCAAAATACTTGCCGGATGAGACGAAAGAGATTTTTGACGCAATTGAACATGCAGATCCGCTGGACCTGTTGTGGCACCAGATACAGATTGCATATGCTGCCATTGTGAGAGCACAGCGGATAGCTTATGTTAAGGATCACCAAGATAGAACCATCAACAAGATTGGTGAGAAAGATGGTGAGACTGTATCAGAGGAACGTTGGGAAGTACAGGAAGCATGGGACAAGCAGAATAATTTCTTAAAGGCACAGGCAAGGGCGCAGGCTGAATTAAGCCGCATGATAAAGCAGTATGACGAAATGCTTCATGCAAACTGGGAACTGGCTACTGAAGAACAGAAGACAAGGATCCAGTCAATGAAAGCAAAAGCCCAACTGAATGATGTTGAAGAAACAGCAGATGATGGATTCCTGGAAGCATTAAATTCTTCTGCTACTGAGGATTGGAATGATGAAGAAACAGGTATTTAAGTTTCAGCCATTCTCAAAGAAACAACGCAAGGTATTGAATTGGTGGTGTGATAACTCACCTGTAAAAGATGCAGATGGAATAATTGCAGATGGTGCTATTAGATCAGGAAAGACAATATCAATGTGCTTATCCTTTGTCATGTGGTCAATGTCCAATTTTGACGGGCAGAACTTCGGTATGTGTGGTAAGACTATCGGATCATTCAGGCGAAATGTGCTGTTCTGGCTGAAGCTGATGTTGAGAAGCAGGGGTTATTCTGTTACGGATCACAGGGCTGATAACCTTCTGGTAGTCAGTCGTGGGGATGTAGAAAACTTTTATTATATCTTCGGTGGTAAAGATGAAAGATCACAGGATCTGGTGCAGGGTATCACATTGGCCGGTGTGTTCTTTGATGAAGTGGCATTGATGCCGGAATCATTTGTCAATCAGGCTACTGGACGTTGTTCGGTTGATGGCTCAAAGATGTGGTTCAACTGTAATCCTGACGGCCCGTATCATTGGTTCAAACAGAACTGGATTAACAAATGCAAGGAAAAGAACATCCTGTATCTGCATTTTACAATGGATGATAACCTGTCATTGTCTGAGAAAATCAAGACAAGATACAGGAGCATGTACACTGGGGTGTTTTACAAGCGGTACATCCTCGGGTTATGGGCTGTTGCTGAGGGAATTATTTATGATATGTTCAGTGAAGATGAACATATTGTCAAATATGATGAAATAAAAGGTAAACTGATAAATAATCCTTCATGCAGATATGTGTCATGTGACTATGGTACCCAGAATGCTACTGTATTTCTGCTGTGGAATAAAGCCACTGATGGGAATTGGTACTGCATCCGGGAATATTACTATTCAGGACGTGACAAGTCAAAACAGAAAACTGATGCAGAATATGCAGAAGACTTGAAAAAGTGGCTAGGTGATACCAAAATCAGGGCAATGATTGTGGATCCATCAGCTGCTTCTTTTATTGCGGAACTGAGAAAACGAAAATATAAAGTACTGAAAGCAAGAAATGATGTACTGGATGGTATCAGGTTGGTTGCTACACTGCTGAACCTTAAAAAACTGTTCTTCTGTGACAGTTGTGAAAATACTATTGCTGAGTTTCAATCATACATCTGGGATGAAAAGGCAGCAGACAGGGGAGAAGATAAACCAGTGAAACAGCACGATCACGCAATGGATGCTGTCAGGTACTTTGTTTATACGATTTTGAGTAATCAGCTGGCAAAGCTGAAAACTATGAAAGGTTGATAGTTATGCATGTATTTACATTACCAGCTGAGAACTGGAATGAATTGAGTATTGATAAGCAGGTTATCCGGCACCTGATACTGAAGCACAGGAGTTTTGTGGATCACCTGATTACTCTTGAAGATTACTATGAGGGAAAACACAAGATTCTGAACGATAAGAACCGGGAAAACAAATTGGTATGTAATCACGCAAAAGATATTTCTGATACTGCCAGTTCATACTTTATCGGTAACCCGGTTACATATAAGGCACAGACAGATATTACAGACCTGACGGATAAGTTAGAATACGCTGGGGCAGATGAAGCTGACGGTGACAATGGTCTGGATTTATCTATTTTCGGCAGGGCTTATGAATACATTTACACCAAAAAGGATGAAACAGATCTGATGATAAAAAACCTGTCACCAGCGAATACCTTTGTTGTGTATGATGATACGATTGAGCAGAATGAATTATTTGCTGTATATTACTATGCAAAACGTGATGCTTCTGACCGGACAGATACAAAGTATATTGCAACTGTGGTTACGGAACATTACAAGTACATTCTGAATATTCAGAACGTTGATGGTATTCAACCCACCTATGAACAGGGTGAACCACATTACAAAGGTGAAGTCCCCATCATTGAGTACCTAAACAATAAGATGGGGCTGGGTGACTTTGAGTTACAGATACCATTGATTGATGCATACAACGCATTGATGAGTGACCGTGTAACGGACAAGGAACAGTTTATTGATGCTATCCTTGCCATATATGGGACACTGTTATCAGATGGTGATGAGTATGATGAAGAGGGGAACAAGATCAGTGATTCTGCTGACGAAGCACAGAAAGAACTGAAGAAAAAGAAGATTCTGGAACTGCCTGACGGTACGAAAGCAGAGTATCTGACAAGAACCTTTGATGAAAACGGTGTGGAGATACTGAAAAAAGCAATTGAGCAGGATATACACAAGTTTTCACATATTCCCTGTATGTCAGATGAGAGTTTTGGCGGCAATGTTTCCGGGGTGGCTATGGAATTTAAGCTGCTGGGGATGGAGAACATAACCAAGATTAAGACCCGGTATTACAAAAAGGGTCTGAGAAAGAGACTGAGAATATTTGCTAATTTTTACGCAAATAAGGGAATCAATTTTGATGTGGCTGGTATTGTACCCACCTTCACCAGGGCATTACCGAAAAACCTGCTAGAGATCAGTCAGATTGTATCTAATCTGTGGGGTAAGGTTGGAAAGAAAACGTTACTGGCCCAGATTCCTTTTGTAGATGATCCAGAGGAAGAATTGAGAACTGTGGAGAAAGAAGCAGAGGATGATTTGAAACGGCAGCAGGAAATGTTTTCTATGACGGCAAACACACCGCCGGATGATACAGATACATCTGATTCTGGTGATAAACCTGATAACAGTCAGGATGATGAAAAGGATTCCAAAAAGAAAGATGGAAAGGTAAATGAATAATGAACAATACTGGATAAATAGGGCGAATTATCTCATATATCATCATATGACTGATGCTGAACAGACAGCGGATGAAATAGCCACGTTGTATAGAAAAGCGTCTAAATGGCTGATATATGAGTCAAGAAAGATATTTGACAGGTATCAGAACAGTCACGGTTTAACAGAAGCAGAAGCAAGGCGGCTGATTAGTCAGTTACAGGATTCTTCATCACTGGAAGAATTGAAAAGGCTGTTAGAGCAGGATGGTAGGAACCGGGAAATACTGGCACAGCTGGATGCACCAGCGTACCAGTTCAGAATTGACCGATTAAGACAGATACAGAATCAGCTTGATATTGTGATGAACAATGTTTACCAGCAGGAAAAAATACTTGCTGGTGATTTTTTTGTGGATCTGGCGAATGATTCTTATTACAGACAGATTTATGAGATACAGCACAATACGTCATATGCTTTCAGTTTTGCTCATATAGACAAGAAACAGATTGATAAAGTCATTTCTATGCCTTGGAGTGGAAAGCATTATTCTGAACGCCTATGGAAGAATAGCAAAACACTGACAAAAGCAATTAAAGAAGAACTACTGATTGATCTGATTACTGGGCGGCCTGAAAATGAAGCCGTGAAAATTATTGCAAATAAATTTGACCAGGGGATTTTTGAAGCAAGGCGTTTGGTTCGCACAGAAGCAGCGTTTGTTTCTGGGGAACTGAATGCAGAAGCATATGAAGAATGTGATCTGCAAAAGTATCAGTTTCTTGCAACCTTGGACTTGCGTACATCTGAGATATGTCGGTCATTGGATGGGAAAAGGTTTTTCCTGAAGGACAGACAGGTTGGAAAGAATTACCCACCTATGCATCCGTGGTGCAGGAGTACCACTATTGCAGTCATATCAGAGGATGATATAAAAAAACTGAAAAGACGAGCACTGAACCCGGAAACGGGCAGAACTGAACTTGTTCCAGCTTCCATGACTTATGAGGAATGGTATAAAAAATATGTAAAAGACAACCCGAAGGCGAAAGGGCAGGAAAAGGCAATACAAAATAAGGCTTCTGACCAAGCGCAATATCAGAAGTATAAGAAATCAGGTATTGACGGTGTACCTGCATCATTCACAGGGTTCCAGAAACTAAAATACCAGGAGCCTGAGAAGTGGGAGCTGTTGAAGAAAGATTATAGAGAAAGGAAAAAACAATAATGAAATTTTCAGAAGCATTTGAGTGTATGAAACAGGGTGCAAAAGTAAAACTTCCTAGTTGGGGTGGATTTTGGTTCTGGGATCCAGAGAAAAAGACAATTATCATGCACACGAAGGATGGAGAAGAAATGGACATTAGAGAAACACAGGTGGTAGATTACACCTTTTCTAATGTTGCATGTGATGATTGGGTAATTGCAGATAACCAGAACTGCCCTGAACTTGGTGGAGAAGCAACATTTTCATTTGGGGAAGCAATTAAGTATCTGAAAAGAGGTATGAATGTAGCAAGAAAAGGTTGGAATGGAAAGAAACAGTACATTCAGCTTGCTACGGGAATCTCATATAAAACTGCTGATGGTGAAATTGTAAATTGTGAACATGACACAATTGGAAACATGGCAGTGGCTTTTGTCGGAACATCCGGTGTGCAGATGGGATGGTTAGCGTCACAGGCTGATATGCTTGCAGAAGATTGGGTATTTGCAAAATAACAGAAAGGGGAAAAACCAGTGGTAAAAGTTAAATGTATTCAGAGATTTAATGATGTGACTCAGCCAGTTGACAAGATGCAGCGTTTTCCTGATGAAGTTTGGGAAGTATCAGAAGAAAGAGCAAAACACCTTGTGGCTGAAGGAATGGTTGAAATTGTAACAGAGAAAACAACCACAGCAAAAGCAGTGGAAAATAAAGCAGTAGAGAAATAAAGACCGAAAGGTCTTTTTATTTTGTCTTTTTCAGCAGACGTTAAAGAACTGTAAATCTAAGACGAATGACCCAGGCCCATCACGGGAATAGGTTGGGCGGAAAGGATAAATATGAGAAATAAAGTTTTTAGAGCACTTACACAGTGCAGATGCAAGGTTCCTATGAATTTACAGCTTTTCGCAGAAGGAGATGGTGCTGGTTCCGGTGATGATTCTGGTAACGGCGGTGGATCCGGTAGCGGTGAAGGTGATGATAGTGGTGTGTCTGGTGATGATAAACCACAGTCATTTGATGATTTCCTGAAAGGGGAAGGGAACCAGGCAGAATTTGACAGAAGAGTCAACAAAGCAATTCATACTGCTGTTCAGAAAGCACAGGAAAAATGGGAAGCCCTGACAAACGATAAGTTGTCAGAAGCTGAAAAGCTGGCGAAAATGAACAAAGATGAAAAGGCGCAGTATATGCAGCAGAAAAAAGAAAAAGAACTTGCAGACAGAGAAGCCGCTATTACAAAGGGTGAGTTGAAGGCAGAAGCTAAAAACACACTTGCAGAAAAGAAACTTCCTGCTTCCCTTGCTGATCTGCTGGTATATACAGATGCTGACAGCTGCAATAAATCTATTGCTACTGTCGAAAAGATTTTTCAGGAAGCTGTTGAAGCAGCTGTTCAGGAAAAATTAAAGGGCGGTGACCCTCAGAAAAAAGCACCAGAAGGTAACAAAGAACTGGAAACGCAGATTGAAACATTAATGCGTGGATATTAAAGAAAAAAGGATAGGTGAACATATATGGCTATTAATACATTAGCAACTGAAACCCTGTTTCAGCGTACTCTTGACAAGTTAGCTGTACAGGAAGCTGTGACTGGTTGGATGGATGCCAATTCAGGACAGGTTATTTACAACGGCGGTAAAGAAGTAAAGATTCCGAAACTGTCTGTTCAGGGACTCGCAAACTATGACCGTGACAACGGGTATGTTATGGGTGGTGCTACTATGGCATACGAAACACTCACAATGACACAGGACAGAGGACGTAAATTCCAGCTTGACGCAATGGATATTGACGAAACTGGTTTTGTGACAACTGCCGCTGCGGTTATGGGAGAATTTCAGAGAGTGCATGTGGTACCTGAGATTGATGCATACCGTATTTCTAAGTTGGCATCTACTGCGGTCACTGCAAAAAAAGCAGGTATGGTAACTTATGGTTATACACCTGGAGCAGCAAACACATCTGCCCTCAGAAAAGCAAAAGAAGGTATCAAGGCTGTTCGTGATTGCGGATACAATGGTCCGCTCGTTATTATGGCAACCTCTGATTTCATTACTGAATTGGAACTGGAACTCGCTGGTAAGATTACAGCAATGACATTTTCTCAGGGTGGAATCAATACGCAGGTACCATCTATTGACGGTGTACCATTTATTTCTGTACCGTCAAACAGAATGTATTCTGCAATTACCCTGTATGACGGTAAAACAAAAGGTCAGGAAGCAGGTGGTTATATCAAAGGCACTACTGCAAAAGACATCAACTTTATCGTTACTGCAAGAACTACACCGATTGCGGTAACAAAACAGGACAAAATGAAAATCTTTACACCGGATCAGAACCAGGATGCAGATGCTTGGAAGATGAATTATCGTAGACATCATGATCTGTGGGTGCTTGAAAACAAGATTGATTCTGTATTTGTATCAATCAAAGACGCTGAGTGAGGAGATGTAAATGATTCTGATTAAGGAAAATGTTGAAAGAATCATTGATGATGATTCACAGGGAATTATTGACCAGCTGTTATTAGATGGCTGGTCAAAAGTCCCTGTTGTAACTGATTCCAAACCAAAAAGAAAAGGAAAAACAGAAAATGGGGTGAATGCGGATGGTAAGACCGTCTGATGTGCGTATTGTAGAGAAGTTGACAGGTGAACAGGATGAAGAACTGATTGCTGTTCTTCTTGATGATGCAGAATCTTTCGTATTGGCTTATACAATGCGTACAAAAATCATACAGCCACTTGAAAAGCCTGTTCGTGATCTTGCCGTGATTGCTCTAAATCGTATGGGGACAGAGGGTGAAAACAGTAGGTCAGAGGGTGGAGAAACCTATAACTTCAATGACGCACCGAAGCAGATTTTTGACACCCTTAATCGTTATCGTATTTGCCGGGTAGGTGGTAAGGTTTATGAGAATAAAAAGAAGTAGACTAAACACATTTTATCTGAAAAAGAGAATCTCAAAGAAAGATAAAGAGGGGTGTTCAACAGAAGAATGGGGAACAGGGGTCCCCTTTGTAGGGGAACAGTGGCCTGCATCTGGTAAAGTGCAGGTTCAGCAATATGGAGATAGACTGAACTATATACTGAACCTAAAACTTGATGGTGCGTATCAGATTATAAAGGAAAAACAGGGTGCTTCTTTTGATTTCGGCAATGACTTAGTTTTCAGAGAACAGGATGGAATCTGTATTTTTGCTGATGAAGAATCTAATCCAGATTACCGGATCATTGCAATTAAACCTTACCGACAACTAAAGATGGAGTTAGAGAAGATATGAGTGATGATCTGATGCAGAAATTTTCAGGGCTTGTTGATATGGCTGAAGGCGGTTTACAGTCAAAAGTACACGAACAGGCTTTACGCATTCAGGCACAAGCTAAAGAATTATGTCCTGTCAGAAGGTACGGTTCCGGGGGTGGATCATTAAGACAGTCAATCCATGTTAGTACAGAACGACAGGAAGACTTGATTCACAGTGAGATATACACCAATTCAGAGTATGCACCTTATGTTGAGTTTGGTACTGGTCCCACAGGACAAGCGCATCACAACGGTATATCCCCGGACGTTGACCCTGTATATTCCCAGTCGGGTTGGATGATACCAGCTGATGCAATGTCACCAGATGATGCCGAACAGTATGGTTTTGGTATCGCAAAAGGGAAAGACGGCGAAGTCATTGGATATTATACAAAAGGTCAGGTTGCGCAGCCTTTCATGTACCCTGCTTTTGCAGAATTGAAGGATGATGTGACACAGGAAATTAAAGCGGCACTCGAAAAAGATTTGAAAAAGGTGACAAGATGAAAAATGTAAAAGATCAGGTATATTCAGCACTTCTCACTGTTACTGAGAATGTATCAGACACATATCCGAAAGACTGGGCGAACTTCCCAACAATTCAGTATGTAGAAGAAAATAACAGTGTGTGGGAACGTACTGACAATGCTGAACAGAAGGCTAAAGTATCATACAAGATTGATATATGGCACAATCAGAACACATCTGATACAGCCCTTGCAGTTGATGCTGCTGTTTCTGCTTTAGGTCTGGTGAGAACCTATTGCGGTGATGCACCAGATCCAAGCGGATTGAAACATAAAGTAATGCGCTATGAGGGAATCATTGACATGAGTTCCGACATAGTGTACTGGAATTAAGAAAGAGGTGAAGATAAATGTTAGCAAATGGTACAAAACTGGGTTACTCTAAGACAGCCCCTTCTGGCAGTTCTACACCCTATACTGACTTACCAGGACTGAAGGAAATCCCGGATGTTGGAACAGATCCTGAAAAAGTAGATAATACAGTTCTGACAGATAAGCATAAAGTGTATGAAAAAGGTATCGGTGATCTGCCTGAAATGACATATAAGTTTAAATATGACAACACGAAAGCAGACAGTCCTTATCGTACACTGAGAAAAGCAGATCAGGATGGAACAGTACTGTATTTCAGAGAAACTGATCCAGATAAAACAACTCTGGATTTTGGTGCTACAGTGTCCGTAAAACGTACAGGCGGCGGTGTCAATGGTGTAATTGAATTTGAGGTAACCATGACTGTACAGACAGATATTACTTACACAGACCCGGCATAATACCGGGTCTTTTATTAAGAAAATTCAGGAGGATATAACATGGGCGGTTTAGATGAAGAAGTAAAAAATCAGAAAGAAGAAACAAAAATTGTAGATTTGGATGAAGAAAAAAATAAAAGAAAGCCTTTTCATTATTGGACAGTAGGCGGCAGAGATTACCGTCTGAAACTTAAAGCGTCTAATATTGAAAAGCTGGAAAATAAATATAAATGTAACGTCATGCATCTGGTGGATGATATGCCGGCATTATCTGTAATGCTTACTATCATCCAGGCGGCAATGCTTCCGTGGGAACATGGGGTTAAGTATGATGATATTTTGAACCTGTTTGACAAATATGTTGAAGAGGGTGGAAGTCAGATTGATCTGTACAAAAATGTTGTGATTCCGACTCTGGCGGTATCCGGTTTTTTTACGCCGAAGATGGCAGCGGAAATTCTGGAAGCAACAGACGAAGAACTGTAACAACTACAAGCGAATATTTGTGGGCGATTTACCCGGATGCATTAGATTGTGGAATACGGCCTGAATTATTTTGGGATTCCACTTTAAATGAGATTATGGATATGATGGAGAGTTATGTCAGATGCAGAGCAAGAGATAGGAAACAGCAGATCAGTGATAACTTTATTCTGTCAAAGGTTCTGACACTGAACCTTTCAACCTTGTTCAATGAAAAGGCTGAACTTTGTAATCCATGGGATTTTTACCCACAAACATTCAAAGAAGATAAAGAAAATTATGAACATCAGAAGCTGGAAGCAGAACTTGCCGATTACAGGGACAAGCGCAGACGGTGGGCTGATGAATTTAACAGACGAAGGCAGCAGGGAATGTAACCCTGCTTATTTTATTGTCGGGAAGGGGGTGAAAATGTATGGGTGATACACTTGCAAAACTGAAAGTCATTCTGGAAGCATCCACAGCTTCTTACAAGAAAGAGATGGAAAAAGCCCAGAAAGTGACTAAAAATGTCAGTGATTCTGTTAAGTCTGAAATATCAAAAGTCAAACAGGCTATGAAAATGGATGATGCAACAGAGTCAGTGAAAAAGCAGGCTTCTGTGTTCCAGAAAATGAAACAGGCGATTACTAAATATCAGGTGAAGGCCGGAATAAAAGTACCTACACAGGACTTTCAGGAATTGCAGTCCGGTATGAAAAAGGCAGAAGGTACGCTTAGTTCTTTGATTGCAAAACAGGAAAAGTACGAAGCAATTGGTGTGAAAAAGAACAGTTCAGCGTGGAAGTCATTACAGTATGACATTCAGGGAGCCAAAAATGAGATTGAAGGGTACAAAAATGAAATGGCTGAAATGCAGTCAAATGGTACTGCGTTTACAAGGGGCTATTCTATACCGAAAGAAATCTTTAAAGGAATTGGTAAAGGTGCGTTAGGTCTTGGAAATTTGGGACTGAATGCTGCTCAAAAGGGCTGGGGTGGTTTGAAAAAGATTATTAGTGGTACAGCGTCTGCACTGACAAAGGTAACCACGGTCATTAAAAGAACATCTGGTGCATTCGCCGCACTCATACAGAAGTTTACAAGCGGTATTCCTATTTTACGAAGGTTCACAGGTGCAACAAAATCAGCATCTGGTGGACTGGGCGGTGGATTAAAAAACATTCTCAAATATGCGTTCGGTATCAGGTCACTTTTTGCTTTGGTGAACAAGCTGAGAAGTGCGTTAGTAGATGGATTCAAAAACCTGGCACAGTACAGTGGTGAGACAAATAACAGTATTTCAATGCTGATGTCTTCCCTGACGCAGTTAAAGAATGCATTTGCGGCAGCATTTGCACCTATTTTGAATGTGATCGCACCTATTCTGAATACACTGATCCAGAAGATTATTTCTGTAGTTAATACATTTGGTCAGTTGACGAGTGCATTAACAGGTAAAACAACTTACATTAAAGCGAAAAAAGTTCAGCAGGATTACGCCAAGAGCCTGAACAGTAATGCCAATTCAGCTAAAAATGCCAAAAAAGCAAATGAGGAATTGAAACGTACCATTCTGAGTTTTGACCAGATCAATAAGATGGATGATAACAGCAGTTCTGACAGTAACAGTGGAATAGCTGATACAGGTGGTCTGTCACCTTCAGATATGTTTGAGACTGAAAGCATTCCTTCAAAGATTAAAGGGATTGCCGACATGATTAAACAGGCATGGAAGAATGCTGATTTTACAGAAATCGGTGCTATGGTCGGTAATAAACTGAATGCCGCACTGAACAGCATCCCATGGGATAAGATCAAGAACACCTGCAACAAGATTGCAAAGAGTGTTGCCACTTTTCTGAACGGTTTTCTTGAAACAGTTGACTGGAAACTGGTTGGTAATACCCTTGCTCAAGGCATCAACACCGCCTTCGGTATGGCAAATACGTTTGCCGAAAATTTCCACTGGGATAGCCTTGGGAAAGCAATTGGTAACGGTATCAATGGTGCGCTGGGTGGTCTGGACTGGAACCTGATACAGGAAACTGTACGCAATATTGCAACAGGAATTACTGATACACTAAACAGCTTCATTCAAACAACTGACTGGGCGTTAGTTGGTCAGTCGTTCGGTAATGGCATCAATACCATTCTGGACTTCTTCCATACCGCTATCAATAACTTCGATTGGACAGGTGCTGGTACAGCACTTGCAGATTTTGTCAATAATGCAGTAAATACCATTGATTTTGTCAATTTAGGACAAACTATATCAGATGGAATCAAAGGTGTTTTTGATTTTGGCATAGCTGCGATTGAGGGCATTGACTGGTGGACAATTGGTGAAAAAGTTCGTGATGGTTTAGCTGCTATTGACTGGAACGGCATAGCTGACGGATTCTTTGAACTTATTGGCGCTGCATTTGGTGGCTTATCTGCATTTTTTGGTGGTCTTCTTTCTGATGCAGTTTCTGGTGCTCAGAAATACTTCCAGAAGAAGATTGAAGAATGTGGTGGAAATGTTGTCAAAGGAATCTTTAAAGGTATCAAGGATGCCGTTGTTGGCATTGCAGAGTGGATAAAAGATCATATTTTTACACCATTCATGAAAGGTTTTACAGCTGCATTTGGTATTCATTCACCGTCAACCGTTATGGCTGAACAGGGTGGATATATCATTGATGGCCTGCTGAAAGGTGTGAAAGATAATATCAGCAAGTTCCTGAATTATATTAAAGAAATTCCGGGTAAAGTACTGAAAGCAATTGGAAACATCAAGAACAAAGTCTTACAAAAAGGTTCTGACATTGTTTCCGGCCTGAAAGATGGATTTAATGAAAAAGTTTCTACATTCACCAGTGTTCTCGGTACACTTCCTGAGACAATCAGGAACGCTATTCCAAACCTGTTTGATGTAGGATCAAGTATCATTCAGAACTTTGCAAACGGATTTTCAAGTGTTCATATTCCTATGCCACACATTGGTTGGGACTGGACAGGTGGGAGCATCCGTATTGGTAATTTCTCATTTTCATTACCACGTTTTAATTTGCAATGGTACGCAAAGGGTGGTTTCCCGGAAATGGGACAGTTATTCATTGCAAACGAAGCAGGACCTGAGATGGTCGGTAAGATGGGAAACCGAAATGCAGTAGCTAATAACAATCAGATCGTTGACGGTATCAAGAATGGTGTATTTGAAGCTGTACTTGATGCGTTCAATGCCAGCGGAATCCTTGACAGGGATGATACTGAAAAAGAAGTTACTCTTGAATTTACACTGAAGGCTGACAGCGAAACACTGTACAAGGTAGTTCGCAAGGGCAAAAAGAAATATGATTACCGTTTTGCGGTAACTGAGACAATTTGACAGGGGGTGTCACATGGACAACATTGTAATCAAAGTGGGTGGTGTGACACTACCCAAGGAAGTTTCCAAGTTTAAATGGAAAAAATCAGATGTATCTGCGAAGAATGCAGGAAGAACGCAGGATGTTAAGATGCATAAGAACAGGCTTGCAAAAAAGCGTACTCTGAGCCTTGGTTGGGTAAATCTGACAAAAGAGCAGATACACCAGATTCTTGTTGCATTTGATCCAGAATATATAATGGTAACTTACTGGGATCCTTTAGCTGGTACTGATGTAACAAAAGAGTTTTATACAGGTGATATGGAAGCAAATGTAAAATGGTGGGCGAAAGGTCATGAACGTTATTCCACACTTGATTTTGATGTGATTGAGAGGTAATAAAAATGATTAATGTATCAGCCGCATTCAAAGCAGCATTAGAAAATGATAACAGAAATTTTTCAGGATCCTGTACAATTACATTAGCATCTGGTAAGTCAATCCCCATTGACGACAGCCAACTGTGGGATAATGGTTTTGTAATTAATGATTCTACATCTAGTACGGGCGGTTTTGATATAGGTTCAGCAATAGTTCAGAAGTTCGCATTAAGACTGAACAACATGTATGATGATTTTACTGAGTACGATTTTACAGGTGCTGAAATTTCAAATATAAAAGTGTCATTGAGTTTATCTGGTAAGACTGAAGCTGTTTCTAAGGGCGTGTTTACAGTAAATGATACAAGCTATGATGGCGATATCATTACACTGGAATGCTTGGACAACATGCATAAATTTGATGTTAATTACAGCAAGAGTAATCTTACATATCCTGCAACGCTATTACAGATTGTACAGGATGCATGTAGGTGCTGCGGTGTGACTTTAGCAACAGATTCTCTACAGTTTGAGTATTACAATTACGTGATTCAGAAAAAACAAGATGATAACACTATGACATTCCGTGATGTTTTGACGTGGGTTGGCCAGATTTCAGGGCATTTTTGGAAATGTAATAAAAGTGGTCAGTTGTCAGCTGGTTGGTACAATATGTCAGATCTGTCCGCTGGTAGGAATATACATACCTTACAGACAAATGTTGTCACGGATGTAAACGTTGACATGGATGATGTTGTAATTACATGTGTAAGAATCGTAACTGAAGATGAAAATTCTAATCAGGTAACTTTTCAGTCTGGCTCAGATGGGTATGCAGTTGTTATCGACAGCAATAAATTTATCAATAAGGATAATGCAGCTGAAATTGCGTCAATGGTTGGTGGACGTGTTGTTGGATTGAGGTTCAGACCAATGACTGTCAGTTCATTGCAAGACCCTACGATTGAAGCAGGGGACGGGGCAATAGTATATGACCGTAAATTAAAGTCATATAAGACTTTTTTTACAAACGTTGTATTTTCTATTGATGCAGATAATCAAATGTCAAATGACGCAGAATCAGCACTGCGTAACAGTGCCGAAAGATTTTCAGAAGCATCAAAAATTTATCAGAATCTGAAAAAACATTTAAATAAAAATAAAACTGAATGGGAAAAAGCAATGGAAGAACTGGAAAAGGCAATGAAAGAGCAAGTGGGCCTTTATCCAGTTATTAAAACACTGGATGATGGAAGCAAAGTATATTATATGTGTGACCATCAGACACTGGAAGAATCCCAGGTTGTGTTTGAACTTAATGGAAAAGGTTGGGCGGTAAGTACAGACGGTGGAAGAACATGGAACGCAGGTTTACTTGTGGATGGTACCATGATAACAAAGATTTTGAACAGTATTGGAATTAATGCGGATTGGATCAATACCGGGGCTTTTACCGTCCTTGATTCTGATGGAAATATCATGTTTAAAGCTGACACTGCAACCGGGCGTGTGGATATTGTAGCAAATTCTTTTCAATTGAGGGGGAAAACTCTTGAAGAGATAGCGAAAGAATCAACAAAGAATTACGTTGACGCAGTTATTGGGGATAAGATAAAGGATATAAACACACAGTATTTTGATTCCTATGACCCTACGCTTACCAATAAGCCAGCGTCAGACTGGACTGATGCGGATGCGAAGGAGAAACACATTGATGATATTTTCTATAACACCAATACTAAGAAAATGTTCCGTTTCGTCAAGATTGATGGCGTTTATAGTTGGGAGAGCTTTGATGATCCTGATATAAAAGCTGCGCTTGATGCTGCTTCAACAGCACAAGATACCGCAGATGGAAAAAGACGCGTGTTTTTGGTCACACCTAAACCACCATATGATGAGGGTGATATGTGGGTTACCTCTACCACTGATGGAAAAGGTGAAATAAAAATCTGCAAAACCCCCAGACAATCCGGTACATTCGTTTCGACAGACTGGATTAGTCCGTCTTATGTGGATTCTGATGATGTGGATAATGCGATTAATGAGTATGATACCAGTTTAGGGCAACCGGAAATTTTTAATAAACTGACCAATAACGGAAAAAACAAAGGTATTTATATTCAGGACGGTGAACTGTATATAAATGCAAGCTATATCCTGTCTGGCGTTTTGGCCGGTAAGTTTATTAATGGAAAAGGCATGAGTGTCACTGATAAGGAAAATAAAACAACATTTTATATTGATAATGATGGCAATGTCATGATTGCCGCCAAAACTCTTACTATAGGTGGTAAGGATGTAGAAGATATTGCTGGAGATACTATTGATGAAAAAATAAAGAAAGCAATTCCGTTGGTTATACAGTTATCAAGTGAGTATCAGGCAATTCCGGTAAATGCAGATGGAAACTATTCAAGTTTTCCAAGATGCGAGGTAAAAGTACAGGTTTTTTATGGGGAATCGGATGTTACATCAGAAGCGGCTATATCGTACTCGACAGAAAACATAACAGGCACGTGGTCTTCAGGTACACACACTTATTCCGTAAAGAGCTTATCCGAAGACATTGGATGGGTTGATTTTTCAACGACTTATAATGGAATAACAATAACCAAGCGCTTTAATCTTGCAAAACAGTATGCTGGCGGGAACGGTACGAACGGAAAAGATGCCACTGTTTATTACCTTGAATGTGAAACAACAACGATCAAAAGATGTTCAAACAGCTCTGGCGGATATGATTATTCGCCTTCTCCGCTGGTGTTTCATTTGTATTCGCAGACAGGAGCAGAGGAGAGAAAACAAAACATTTCCGGTAGATGGACGTTTGAGTATACAGAAGACGGAAGCACATGGAACGCTATTTCTGGAACTGGCGTGGGAATAGATATGAAATTCTCCGCATGGGATAGGATAACTAACAGAACCACTGCCATCAGATGTACTGTCGGAAATTCTTCCGGAGTCATCCTCGGGATGTTGAGCGTATCCGTACTTGCGGATGCGGAAGTGACAAGAGAAGCTGTTTTTAACGCTCTGACTGACAATGGCGATCGTCAACTTATAGCCTATGGCTCAGATGGGAAATTGTACATTAATGGCGAATACATAAAGTCTAAAACCATAACGGCCGATCTTATCGACGTGGATACACTCGATGCGATTGTTGCAAAAATAGGCGGATTTGTGGTCGGGTCTACCAGTATACATACCAGCGGCCGCAATTCCATGACGTCAACTACGCAAGGCGTATACATAGGAACAAACGGATTTAGCGTATATAAAGACGCGAGCAATTATTTTAACATGAACACTAGTGTAGGATTGCAAATAAAAGGCGGTACTATCAAATTAGGCAATGTAACTCTTGCGGAAGCATCTGATAAAAAGTCTCTGAGCGTCAAATATGGCATGCAGGTACACACTCAAAGATCATCTGGACAATTCACAGACGGTTCAGGCGAATTTAAACTAATCAACTTGGCTACTGTCTCATCGGGATGTCAAACTCTTTGCATCGCGAGTAATATCGTATATAAGTTGTCATCTTCTTCAAAAAGATACAAAAACCATGTTCGAAATATGGATAGCTCTGAAGCGGATAAACTCCTTAAAATTCCAGTGGTATGGTTTCAATATAAAAAAGGCTATTTGAAAGAAGGAGACTCATTTGAAGACAAACCAGTGCCGGGATTCTATGCGGAAGACGTGTATAAACAATATCCTGAAGGAGTAATATTCAATGAGGATGGGCAGATAGAAGACTGGAATTACAGAACCATGATTCCGGCAATGATGAAAGTTATTCAGGATCAGAATGAAAGAATTAATACATTGGAAGATACAGTGAACACATTGAACGAAAGACTGAACAAATTAGAGGGAATGTTGAAAGGGGTGGTTAAATAATGCTGATTGCGAATTTCACCAATTATGGTGAAGAAATTACAGTAGACGGACTTTGGCAATATGATTATGGTCAAAGATTACAAATTAATGGACTTAATCTCCCAGATGTATTTGAGGTTCATTTATTCTGGAAGGGATTGGAAGAAGCAAAAGTTGTAACAGGTTATACCGAGAATAATAAGTTTTATGTTGATATTCCAAACGAGTCACTTAAACAGAGACAAGCTATCACTGTTTATATTTATTTATCAACACCTGAAACAGGAAAAACTGTAAATACCGTGATGATGTTTGTAAATAAACGGCCAGAGCCTGAAGGATTTGAAATTCCCGAAGACATTGATTTATTCCACCACACATTGACCGCTGTTGGGGAATATACAAGGCAGACAAAAGAAGCTGCACATATGGCAGATACCAGAGCAACCGAGTCGGAATCCTGGGCACATGGACATAAACTTTATCCAGAACGGGATAAAGACAATGCAAAGTATTATGCAGATCAGGCAAAACAGGTTGCCACACAAAATGGTTTCTGTCGTATGGAAATACGGGAAGATGGACATCTATATTTATCCCGTACAGAAAATATTGTACAGAGTTTGGATTTTAAGATAAATGATAAAGGGAGATTGGGGGTTATGATGTCATGATAGAAACAGATTTAGGATGTGTGACTGCCTATGCTGATGCAGTAGCACAGGGTTACACAGGAACTCGTGAAGAATTTGGTCAGGTGCTGGCTAATTTTGCAGATTCTGCAACACAGGTTGCGGCAGACAGGACAGCGGTAGAAGCTGCAAAGGCATCCGTAGAAGAAATGCAGTCAGATGTAACACAGAAACAGGAGACTGTGGCATCTAACATGAATACAGCCGTCGAAGCCGCTGAAAAAGCAAAACAGTCTGCAAGTAACGCAGAAGCATCAAAACAGGCCGCTGCTAAGTCTGAACAGAACATCAACAATACCGTGACAGCTTTTGATAGTCATGTCGAAGAAAAGAAAAGCGAAGCAGACACAGCAATAAATAAAACGAAAGATGCCGCAGTCAAAGCTGTGACAGATCAGCAGACTGCATCTATTCAGGAAGCAAAAAGTCAGATTGCGTCCTACATTACAGAAAAAGAAAGCGTAGCAGAAGACCAGATTAATAAACATACATCTGATAAGATTACAGAACTGAATAAAGCAGCAAGTACAGCAAAGACTGCATTAGAACAGTCCATATCAAATTCAGAAAAAGCAAAAACAGCTCTGGACGGTAGTATTACCAATTCTGCCACATCCAAAAATAATCTGGATAAGAGTATTGAAACAAGTACCGGCAAAAAATCAGATCTTGATACCAGTATCAAAAATGCTGATACAGCAAAGACTGCATTAGATACTGCCACGACTACTGGAAACAATGCATTGCAGGCATTACAGAGTGAAAATAGTTCAGCCGCATCAAACCTTGAAGAGTTGAGAGGTGAAAACTTTAATTCACAGGAAATTCTGGCAGGGGTTGCTGACCTGAGAGCATATCTTGGACTGTCAGATGATGATATTCTTGGTTTACAGGTAGATTACAGGAATAAAACTTTTAAGAGACTGGCAGGTGCCACTAACCTGACACCCGGCACTGACTTTGACAGATTTTCCATGTATGGTGGCAGACGTAAATGTAATGTTGCTGATGATGGAACTATCAGTGCTTGGTTTGGTGATGAAAGTTATGCGGAAGATGGTTCAAATGGACAGGTTATGGTATATCAGCCTAAGTTCTATTATCTGGTATGCCCGGTCGTATATGATCCAATTGATACAGGTATTGGTTACCATTTGAGAAAAGCAAATTACTATGTATCAGAAAAACCAAGACCAGGTTTCAGACTACATCCTGCATTTTATGATGTAAATGGAAATGAGATTGATTATTTCCTGACCAGTGTAGATGAAGGCTCTGTATATGATGTATCTGCATCCGCTTATCTGTTACAGGATGAACAGGTGTTAAATGCGGCAGAAGATAAGTTTTGTAGTATTTCAGGCGCAAGACCTGCATCTGGGTACTCACAGAATCTCACAAGAACATCTGTTGAACAGTTGGCACAGAACAGAGGTGCAAACTGGCATGGCGATCTCATCAAACAGGTATCTGCCGAACAGCTGCTGATGATTATTGAAATGGGTGTTATGGAATTACAGACACCGATTGGTTCAGGTGTGGTCAATATTCCGTGGGAAACTGGCGATAATAAAACCTGTTCTTATGCCACAGTAACAGGTAGTACTTCCAGTATTGGAAACGGTACAGGTAGGGCAGCAAAATCAACTGTTTATCCAGGCAATGTTGCAACAGAATATACAGATAACGGTAAAACATCAATTTGTTGGCGTGGAAAAGAAAACTTCTGGGGTAACATATGGAAATTTGTATACGGTGTGAATATTTGGGGTAATGGCAAAATGGCAGGGGGTCAGCCATATATTTGCAAAGACTTCAATTTTGCAGAAAACAAGAATAGTGATAACTATGAAGCTGCTGGTTTCACCGTAGCCGCAAAAGCTGGTTACATTTCTGCAATGGGGTATTCAACAAAATGCGACTGGTTGTTTATGGCTTCTGAATGTCTTGGAAACAGCGCACTTCCTGTTGGTGACTACACCTATATTACTGAGCTTCTGAATGGTTACAGGATTGCTCTATTGGGTGGTGGTTGGTCTGATGTCGTTTATGCCGGGCCTTTCTGTTGGGGTCTGCGTAACGGTGTCGGTAATCGGAGTCGTACTGTCGGGGGTCGCTTGGTATATATCCCAACCAAGGACTCAGATGTTTATCTTGCTACCATTGCATCATGGAAGGCTCAAATGGCAGCCGCTTAATAAATAACTAAATAATGGGTTGAAAGAATCGCTGATATTTTTACCTGTATTGATTAACATAAAAATCAATTACTCAATTAGGTAGTAATTGGAATAATGACGTTAATACCAGGCCATTCTATTGGAATCTGAATAACAGTGTCAGTAATCGGAATCGTAATATCAGGGGTCACTTAATATATTTGCATTGTCAGCCGGGTGAGATATCCGGCTGATTTTTAATCCCATTTCTTTCAACCCTGCCACACGGCAAAACAGAAAAATAGGCGGTGCAGACAAGTCAGAAATGATAATACCGCCTTACTTAATTACTAAAGAGGAAATGTCAACCGTATTTACCGGGCATACATCTGATGTATGCTGACTGAAATTCGGAACTGCAATATACCAAAAATGAAACGTTATGACCATCTATTTGAGAAAATTTGTGATATTGAAAATCTGAGAAAAGCACATAAGAACGCAAAGAAAGGAAAAGGGTGGTACAAAGAAGTTCAGGAAATAGATAAAGATCCAGATAAGTATCTGGAGCAGATTCAGGAAATGCTTATCAATCATACTTATAGAACATCTGAGTATGAAGTGTTTTATAAGGATGATGGCAGAAAGAAGAGAAAGATTTATAAGTTGCCTTACTTTCCTGACAGAATTTGTCAGTGGGCTATCTTACAGGTAATTGAACCTTGCATCATCAATAACCTGACTACTGACACATACTCAGCAATACCGGATAGAGGAATACATAAGGCTCTGCATAAAATGCAGGATGCAATGTGGAATCATCCAGAAGAATGTAAGTATTGCTTAAAACTGGATGCACGACATTACTATCAGTCAATCAACCATGATCTTCTGAAAGAAAAATATTCCAGAATGTTCAATGATTCTGAACTGGTATGGTTACTGACTGAAATTATTGATAGCATACAGACCGCAGACATTGAAGATCTGACGGCAATTTATTTACTGGAAGAAGATGTTGATCCTGAAACTGGAATACCGATTGGCAATTACTTATCACAGTATTCAGGAAATTTTTATTTTTCACCATTTGACCATTGGATAAAGGAACAAAAACACATCAAGTATTACTTTCGGTATATGGACGATATTGTTATTTTTGCAAAGACAAAAGAAGAACTTGTTGAGTTAAGAAAAGAAATTGATGTTTACTTTAGAGATGAACTAAAACTAAACATTAAAGGAAACTGGCAGGTATTCCCAACATTTGTCAGAGGGGTTGACTTTTTAGGATACCGAACATTTTGCAAATACACTTTGTTGAGAAAGACAACCTGTATAGATATGACTAAGAAATTAACTGCATTGCGTGTAAAAGTGGAATCAGGGAATATGATGAACTATTCAGAATGGTGCAGCTTAAACAGCTATAAAGGATGGCTTATATCATGTGATTCCTTCCGGTTGTATCAGAAATACATAGAACCGTTATTACCCTATGCAGATGATTATTATAAATACAACATAAAACCAAAATCTAAGAAAGGACAGAAAGCAGCATGATTGATTATGGAAGACAGAAAAGTACAGTAAAACCAGAGGAAATTGAGATTACAGAGGATATGGTATTCATTGCATCTGGAATCTCAGAAATTACAGAAGAAGGTACAGATAGTCAGCCAGGATTTGCTGGGTATGAGTTTGATCTTGTCGGATATGACAAAGATGAGTATATCAAATTACAAGCAACATCAAATAAATCATTGCAGGAACAGGTGGAAACCACTCAGGAAGCACTTGATTTCCTTTTATTTAATGCTTAATGATAGAAAGGGGTGAGACTTATGGGAGCATATTTTGCATTGCGTCTTGAAAAAGGCAAATTGAATTACAACACAGTAGTTCAGAAATATCCACAGTTCAAGGAAGATATTGATCTGATTCTTCTTGCAGATGGGTATGTCGTAAATGAAGACGGTACAGTCACAGAAGTAAAATAGACCATAGGTACAAAAACAACCGCCATATGACATTTATATAATGTCACAGGCGGTTGTTTTGTGTACAGAAAGGAAGTAATGAAAGAGATTCTACTGGAAACCTATTCTGTTGCACTTCCTATTATTTTAACTGCTCTTATGGGCTACATTGTGTGGCTTTTAAAGAATCAGAAAAAAGATAGGGATGCGAACAGTAAAGGGACCATGCTGTTACTGAAAGTACAATTAATTGAATACCATGACCGTTATATGACAGATGGTGATATTCCATCCTACGCTTATCAAAATTTTTGTGAGATGTATGATGCATATCATGCTCTTGGTGGTAATGGTATGATTACAAAAATGAAACATGAGATTGAAGAATTGCACTTAAAGAAGAAAGAAGGGAATAGTCATGAAAAAAATTAACTGGCTTGTAAGAATTAAGAATAAAGCGTTCTGGGTTGCATTTATCCCGGCGGTACTCCTGTTAATTCAGGTAATTGCATCTGTGTTTGGCATCCAGATTGATCTGGGTAATCTGGGAAATAAATTGTTAGAAGTGGTCAATGCAGTGTTCAGTATACTGGTAATTCTTGGAGTAGTTACAGACCCTACTACTGCTGGAATCACCGATAGTACACAGGCACTTGAATATACAGAACCGAAAAAATAGGGGGTAGGACTGTGGAGATTAAGGGTATTGATGTTTCCAGATGGAATGGAGTTATTGACTGGCCCACCGTAGCAAACTACGGTATGGGCTTTGCTATCCTGCGAATCACAGAAGCGGGAAACGTGATAGATAGCTACTTTGAAGCCAATTATAAAGGCTGTACTGCCAATAGTATTCCTGTCGGTGTTTACAAGTATAGTTATGCAGTCAATGTTTCAGAAATTCAATATGAAGCAAAAAAAGTAATTGAAGTCCTGAATGGACGAAAATTGGATTATCCTGTGTTTTTGGATATTGAAGATAAGTGTCAGGAGAATCTGTCAAAACATCTTATGATGCAGATGATTAACGCATTCAGAGAAATCATCATTAAAGCCGGTTATCAGTTTGGCATTTATTGCGGGTACTCTTGGTATCAGTACCAGCTTCCAGAGGATGCGAAAAAGTATGATTGTTGGTTAGCTGCTTATCCGTCACAGGATGATGGAACAATGCAGATCAGATTAAAACCTGCCGCTGGTATTGGCTGGCAGTATTCCAGCAAAGCAAAGATACCGGGGATTGCTGGAACAGTAGACAGAAATGTATTTTATAAAGATTACACTGCTGCTGTAAAAAATGAGAATAAGGGGGAAACGACAATGGATAAAGCTATTGAAAAAGTTATCCTGATTGCGAAAAACGAAGAGGGCTATTTGGAGAAAAAATCAAACAGTCAGCTTGACAGTAAAACAGCAAATGCAGGATCTGCTAACTATACAAAATATTGGAGAGATATAGAACCAGCCTATCAGGGGCAGGCCTGGTGCGCAGCGTTTATCTCCTGGTGTTTTATGAAAGCCTTTGGTCTGGAAAAAGCTAAAAAAATACTAAAACACTGGCCTTATGTGTATTGTCCAACACTGGGAAATTTGTTTACCCGGAACGCAAACCCGAAAATCGGTGACATTGTTATCTTTTATCATAACGGTACATTTACCCATACAGGACTTGTTACCGCCGTAATCGGTGATCGTTTCTATACGATTGAAGGTAACACAAGTGGGGCATCCGGTATTATCGCAAATGGTGGCGGTGTATGTGCTAAAAGTTACCTCAATAGTCAGATGCCCGGAACTAAGTTCTGTACACCTGATTATAGTATTGTATCTGATGTAGTCGCACCTGCAAAAGCTGAGAATACATCATCTAATACTACGCAGATAGGAGAGAAATATATGTTTGAACCGAAAACTGTAAAAGCTGGTGACAAGAATACCTCTGTACTTTTGTTACAGGAAATCCTGAGAGCAAGAGGATTCAAAGGAAAAAATAAAAAAGACCTTGACCTTGACTGGGAAGCAGGAGATAATACCATATATGCTCTGAAACAGTATCAGAAATCAAGAGGTCTGAATGTTGATGGGGTATGCGGATCAGCAACATGGAAAGATCTAATTGCTATTTGATGCGAATATGGTGGCAATGCCACCAATTTGCCACCGACATAGAAATATACGTGAAAGACTTAAAAAGACAAATAAACTGAACGCCTGATAATTACTTATGCTATAGGAGTTTGAAAGCTGTAAAAAGCAATGAAAAGTGAACCATAGATAAACTGTTCATGTGGAGACTGTGGTGTTGCTACAAAGGAAGAATATGTAGAAATCCTTGAATTTACGCACTTTGTGGAGTTTTTCAGTTTCAAAAGAATTGGCGAAAATCACAAAGAAAAGAGCCTTGTGAAGAAAGTAACCGTTGTTGTTGCATTAGACCTCGGTACGGGGAACACAAAGAATTCTGAATATGAAAATGAATAGAGAGCTATCAAATAATTGATAGATGATAGGGATACTTGTTAAAAGCGGGTGTCCCTATTTTTTATAGGGCATTCCAGAAATGGGGTGTCTTTTTTATTAAAATTTAGGAGGAAAACAGAAATGACAAACACAGCGTTAAGAGCAGAGAATAGCAATTCTCGCACAATTACTTTCAAGAGCAAGGAACACGAAAAATTTTATATGGAATATCTGGAAAAATGCAGATATCAGGATGTCTATCATCAGGCTCTGGTTTATTGCCTGGGTATCGACAGAGACACAAGAGAAAATGTGAATAAAATCTATAATTTTAAAACTGGATGTGTAAAAACGGAATGCCTGCAGGAAGGATGGCAGACCAGTGGAAGTTTACGAATCGTCCGCATGGCATTTAATCTTTACTGCAATGGTACACCAAGTGTCGGAGATTATGAAGCAGTGAAAGATCAGTTAAAAGAGTGTCAGTATTATACCGTAGAAGATCTGTTTTGCTGTGGATATGCTCGGTACTTTTGGGAAGCCATTAAAATCCGTTATCCAGAATATTGTTTTTACAAAGACTGGGAGGATATGTATGCTGAAAATTAGATTACAGGGTACTTTAAAGGATATTCAATGGTTCCGCTGTATTTTGGAAAAGCATAAGGAATTGGATGTCCTGGAAGTATCAGAGGCTTATGCAAATAAAGGAACAAGCAAATATTTTCGTGTTTATGTTGAAGTGAAAGAAAAAGAGTGAATCGGAGGAAAGTATATATGTGTAAAGTAATTGCTATTGCAAATCAGAAAGGCGGAGTAGCCAAAACAACGACAACAATCAATCTGGGAGCCGGACTGGTGAAGTCAGGGAAAAAAGTAGTCCTGGTAGATGCTGATCCACAGGGGCATTTGACAATGGGATTGGGATTCCCTAAAAATCTCAAGGTAACATTAAAGAGTATGATGGAAAATATCATCATGGGTCTGGAATTTGATCCAAAAGAAGCGATTCTTCACCATGAAGAAGGTGTTGACTTGATTCCGTCTAATAAATTGCTTGCTGGAATGGATATGTCCTTATTTACAGTAGAGGACAGAGAAAAGGTGCTGAAAGAGTATCTGGAATTGCTGAAGGACGAGTATGATTATATTCTGATTGACTGTATGCCATCCCTGGGAATGCTGACAATCAATGCTCTGAGTGCAGCGGACAGTGTTCTGATTCCGGTGCAGCCACAATATTATGCAGCAGATGGACTCATGGAATTACTGAAAGTAGTTAAGGGAATCCATCAGAGGTTCAACCCGGATTTACAGATAGAAGGCATTTTATTCACAATGGATAATTGCCGTTACAATAATGCCAAGAGAAACAAACAGGCAATCAAAACTACATACGGAAGTGACATTAAGATTTTTGAGCAGACGATTCCGAGAACAGAAAGCCTTGCAGAAACGGCATCGGAGGGTGTAAGTATCTTTGCCTATGACGGAAAAAGCAAAGGGGCAGACAGCTATCTGGAACTGGTTCAGGAGGTGTTGAAACATGCGTAGACCGAAAAAAGATATTCAGCTTACCTCTTATGATGAATTACTGGGATTAGAGGAAACACCGGAAAAGAGTATGAACCAGGTTGTGGAAATAGATCTGGCAAAACTCTATCCCTTTAAAAATCATCCGTTTCATGTAAACGACGATGAAAAAATGGCTGAAACCGTAGAGAGTATTAAAACATACGGTGTTTTGACTCCTGCACTGGTAAGACCTCGGTCAGAGGGTGGATACGAGATGATTTCCGGTCACAGAAGAAAAAGAGGCTGTGAACTGTGCGGAAAGACGACCATGCCAGCTCTTGTCCGAAATTATACGGATGATGAAGCGGTCATTATTATGGTTGATTCCAATATTCAGCGTGAAAACCTACTGCCAAGTGAAAAAGCTCATGCCTATAAGATGAAATATGATGCAATGAAGCATCAGGGAAATAAAGGCGAAAAAAATACAGCAGATATGGTTGGGGAAGCCGCAGGGGACAGTGGAAGAACTGTGCAGAGATATATCCGTCTGGCGGCATTATCCGATGTCTTGTTGGAATATGTGGACAATAATAAAATTCCTTTGATTGTGGGAGAAAAGCTGTCTTATCTGAAATCGGAGGAACAGGAGTGGCTTCTGGAAGTGATTGCCAACAGCAGCATCTTTCCGACAAAGCAACAGGCAGAACAGTTAAAAGAATGCAGTGCAAACGGAAAATTAAACCAGAGCTATATCTATGCTGTTTTATTAAAAAAGGAAAGCAGTAAGATCAATGTGACGCTTCCGGCAAAGAAAATCGGCAATTATTTTCCAGAGACGTATTCTAAAGAACAGATAGAAGAAGTCA
>SKEQ01000321.1_pt1 | contig 43428 bp, 37 predicted proteins | sample 4826751 | NCBI WGS metagenome assembly SKEQ01 (sample SAMN11008805, study PRJNA524170) | human gut metagenome | biome: Human fecal sample; material: Feces; isolation source: fecal sample from pouch patient p44 | host: Homo sapiens | place: Israel: Tel-Aviv | collected 2013-07-11
CAGACAGCGGAGTCGGAGAATACCGGAATGACATTGTACTGCGGTACGGGAAAGGAATTACCGGAATCCGTAAGACCACGGATGCAGAAAAGTTATATACATGCATCCAGCCGACCGGAAAGGACGGACTGACGATCAATGGACTGGATAAAAAAGAGTATGATGAGAACGGCAATATCGAATACTTTACAGACGGGGCACTCATCCGGGCACCGCAGGCAAGAGATCGATTCCCGTCCAACATCGTAAACAAGGACGATGCTTATATCATGCTGCGGAAAGAGTACGATACAGACAGCAAGGACAAGCTCTATAGCATGGCTCTGTCTGATCTTAAAACAGCATCCGAACCAGTAGTGACCTACGAGGTGGATGGATATTTTGACACCAACATCGGGGACACCGTGAGGATGCAGGATCAGGAGTGGACACCAGTGCTTTATCTACAGGCGAGGGTGTCGGAGCAGGTACGAAGCCTTACAAATCCAAAGACTGCCAAGACGGTATTTACAAACTACAAAGAGCTTACGTCCGAAATATCCGACGATCTCATCAAGAGAATGGAGGACTTGATTTTAAAAAACAAAGTCTATACCTGTTCGATCTCCACTAACAACGGCATTATCTTTAAAAATGGCATCGGTAGCACTACTCTGACAGCTTACGCTTACGATAACGGCGTGGATGTTGCGGACAAGCTACAATTCCGATGGAGCAAGGATAGACATGAGTTTTATGTTGGTAAGAGCGTTACGGTAAATGCTACGGACGTGGATACAAAGGCGGTGTACTCATTTGAGGCTCTAGAAAATGGGATAAAACGTGGGTATTACGAGGTCACAATCACGGATGTAATGGATGGAGAGGATGGAAAAGACGGGGAACAGGGTCCTCAGGGCGAGAAAGGAGAGCAAGGCGAACAGGGACCTCCGGGTCCACAAGGCGCTCCGGGATTGGATGGTATACAGGGTCCAAAAGGGGATCAGGGAATTCCGGGACCTCAAGGAAATACAGGTGCTACTGGACCGCAGGGACCAGCCGGACAGTCCACCTATTTCCATATCAAGTATTCCTCAGTTGCGAATCCTACATTAAGTAGCCAGATGACGGAAACGCCGTCTACATACATTGGTACTTACGTAGATTCTGCTCAAGCGGATAGCGCGGATCCAAAGAAATATACCTGGTCACGCTTCCAAGGACTCCAAGGGCCACAGGGAACGCAGGGCATACCTGGAACGAACGGCACAAACGGCAAGACAAGTTATCTGCACATTAAATATTCCAACGATGGAGGTAAAACGTTTACCGGGAACAGCGGAGAAGATGTGGGAACGTATATCGGTACTTGTGTAGATTACAATCAGTCCGATCCTGCAAGTGTTAGATCTTATAAGTGGGCGAAGATTAAAGGGGAAAACGGACAGGATGGTCAGGATGGAGCAGACGGTCAGGACGGTGTTGGGATTAAATCTATTACAAAATACTACCTTGCATCCGAAAGAAGTACTGGAATCACGACATCGACTTACGGATGGACTACTACGATGCAGTCCATGACGGAGACTAAAAAATACCTGTGGAGTTATGACAAGATATACTACACCAACGGAAAAACAGTAAACACAACACCTGTGATTATCGGAGTGCACGGGCAAAACGGAAGTGACGGAACATCGGGCATCATCGTGTCTCCCGCACCCCCGGAAAATCCAAAAGTAGGACAGCTCTGGCAGACAGCAAGTGGAGAACCAATTAAAAGATGGGATGGAAGTCGTTGGGTGCTGCATTACGTATCGGTCGAGAATCTGGACGTGCAAACATTAAGTGCGATCACAGTGAATGCCGGCGAATTAACAGCAGGTAAGATAAAAAGCAGAAACGGGATCATGCTCATAGATATTGACGCAGGGAAAATCGTAAGCAAATTGATTGATAATGGAGTTGTCGACAGCACGATGGAACTTAATTCCGCTTCCCTTACATTTTCCGGTAAGGACTCGGGAGGCAATCCTGCAAATATGACTTTTTCCATGCAAGGTCTAGCATATATAAACCAAAATACCGGAGGACGTTCGAAGCTTGTGTTATCAGACGGAGATATATATGCACAAAACGGAAGCAACCCATTAATTGGTTTGTCTTCGTACAGCAAATATGATTCTGGCACAAAGCAGGGACCATTCCCGGAAATAAATCCATCAAATTCCATCAGAATAAAGCTTATAAGAACTGCTTTTGTTGTAACGTGCACGATTATTATGAAAGCACAGTTCCCGTGGAAAGGAAGAATCGAAGAAATACAAGAGGTAAGAATCCCTGACGGATACAGACCGGCAATAGAAGTGTTGGCACCAATCAGCGAGGTTTCCAACGGACAAATATTCGGAACAGGCAGGTACATAATAAAAGAAAACGGCGCAATAGCTATAGATGTGGAGAATGAGTCGTACCTAGAAAGGATGCTAACAACAACTTGGATAACGGAAAACTAAGCTGAATTGAGCAAAGGAGGCATACATTGGAAAATAAAATAGTAACAGCAATTTTTAAAGATTCCACCCACACCAAAGTGAGTGACGTTTGGCAATATGATTACGGACAGATATTGAGAATTCAAGGACTTGATTTACCAACTGCAGTGGAGGTGGATTTTGCGGTTGCAGGAGCGAGTGAATCCATTGCGAGAATCGGCACAACCAAGGACGGCGTAACTGATGTGGTAATCCCGGACTCTCTAATCGAGACCGGTAACAACCTTGTAGCCTATATATATCTTAGAGATGCGGAATCTGGCAACACGGAGTATCAGATTGACATGCTCGTTACCAAGCGGGCAAAGCCGGAAGCCTACGATACACCTAAGGATAAGGAGTTGTTCGGGCAGGCAATTGAAGCTGTCAACGCAGCCGCAGACAGGGCAGAAAAGGCAGGGCAGACCGCGCAAGAAGCTGCTCAAAAAGCAGGACTGGATGCTGAACAGACAGCGCAAGACAGAGTGGAAGTGGCTAAGATGGTAGAGACGGTCACCGATATTTCTGAACAGGTCAAAAAGGTTGAGGACTTGAGTAACAAAGCACAAGAATCCGCTACGCAAGCCGGGACATCAGCGACAGCAGCAGAAAAAGCTAAAGCACAGGCCGAAACAGCGGCAGGGAAGACGGCAGAGGATAGAACAGCAGTCAATCAAGCAAAAATAGACGTAGACGAAGTACAGAAAGCGGTAAGAGCCGATAGAGCAGCCGTGGAAGAAGTAAAACAGAGCGTAGAGCAGCTAAGCAATGCGATACCAGAATCTACACAAGTAGGCGTACAAGCGGTCAATCAAGCCAAACAGACAGCGGTGGATGAAATCGCACGAACTGGAATATCTCATAAGACAGCCGTAGAGGGCGCAGGGACGCAATCTGTACAGAGCGTGGAGAATGTTAAGGCATCAGCCACAGAAGCTGTGGAAACAGCGAAAACAGAAGCCGTACAGGCGGTACAGTCAGAAGGCACTACGCAGACTGGGAATGTTACCGAAGAGGGAGTAAAGCAGGTCAAGGCTGTGCGTGATGAAGGACAGAAAGTCTTGCAGTCTATCCCAGAAGACTTCCAGACACAAATGGAAACTAAGCTGAATAAACAGCAGGGAATCGAGAACAAGGGCAAGGCTCTTGTGATTGGCGAAGACGGCAATGTTGCACCTGGAGAGGTGCAGAGTGGCGGTGGAGACGGAATTGCAATCATAAATACCATGAGCGGAGAAAGCCCTCTTGTGATACCGGATAGTGCAGAAAGAGTAAATAAGAGGTTGGAGCTTGGTGGAAAGACGGAACAGGTGCAGACGAGTGGGAAGAATTTGATAGACTACAAGAAAATAGTTGTTGGTTTACTTAATTTTGTAGACGGCACATTTAGTGGCATTTATCATACGTATTTCACGACAGATTTCATAGAAATCGAAAGTGGTGATTATGTCATAAGTCACAACAGTAATGTCGGAATACAAAGTTATGCCTTATATGATATTAACAACAAGACGTATGTATCTGGAAAGGCTGGAAACAACAAAGTCAATGTTCTTAACAAATGCTTAATACGAATAAGTTTTAACACCAAACCGGAAACTGATGTGTCGTCAAACCCTATAGATTATGCAAAAAAATGTAACATCCAACTGGAAAATGGTACTACTGCAACTCCACATGAACCCTACACAGGCGGTAAACCATCCCCAAGCCCAGAATATCTACAGGAAATTAAAAACTCTGGAAAGTGGAATGAGGAGAAGCAGAAGTATGAAGTGGATGTGAAAATTACCAACGCCGAACAGAATTGGAGCAAAGAACAAACCCTCACCATCACATCCGACAGACCAATCACAAAGTGGGACAGACTGGTAGAGCAGGGTGGACAGATTGGGTGGTTGTATGGAACGAAAAAATATACCGTAACAGGAAGTGAAAATTATATCTTTGGTGGAGCACAATATTATTCAGGGATTAGCACAAATATGTATATTAACGCAGTGAAAAATATGTCTGGAGAAGGAGTATGCCGTAGATTGAAAAGCATAATCGGTATTTGGGACAAATCTAACAACACGAAAGACGGATTTTGTATTAATAGTGGTAATCAAATACACATGCGTTTTTTTAATAACTTACTCGGTGTTTCCGATGATGCTACGATGGAAGAAAAAAAAGCGGCGTATATAGCATATTTAAAAAAAGAATATGAAAAAGGAACTCCCTATGAAATAGTATATCAGTCATTAGAACCAGAATTCATCCCCCTCCCACAATCCGAGCAAAACGCTATCCGAGCCTTAAAAACCTACTACCCTACCACAGTCATCACGGTGGACGGAGGGGGACTTGACCCAGATATCAAAGTAACATATACGGCGGATACCAAGAACTACATCGATAACAAAGTATCTGCTAAAGTGGCGAGCATTATAAGACAATATCGATTAAATACGGCAAATCTGCTATCTTTAATGCCTATGGAGACACAGGCAGCGATGATAGAAAATGATACAAATAACATTTTAGAAAACGCGGAGGAAATGAAACATGAATAACACAGTAATCGTAAAATTAATGACAAACCTTATCGAAAAGAAGTTTTATGGCACAAAGGATGAAGCAGTTGCGAAATTGGATGTCTATTTCGCTATGAACCGAATCAGCGAGGAAGAATACGCAACTCTGACGCTTCTGGCAGAGACAACTTACGCAGAAGTACCGACTGTTTAGACATTTTACGGGTGGAGAATATGGAGATAAGAGCAAGACCGTGAGGGTCTTATTTTTATACTTTAAAACCGGAGGAAAGACATGACAGAAAATGAAGTAGAAGTGAAACTTGCAGAGCACGGAAAAGAAATCGGCTCTCTAAAACACCGAATGAAAGAAGCGGAGGACGTTGTTAATGTGGTGCACCAGCTGGCACAGGAAATGGTTGGGTTGACCAAGGAGGTTGGATTTATGAACCAGACCCTTGTGCAGTTGACCGCAAAAGTGACACATCTTGAGCAGACTCCGGCCAAGAGATGGGATGGAGTTGTAACCGCTCTTATTGGAGCTATTATCGGTGCAGTAGCAGCAATGCTTTTTTAAGGAGATAGAACCATGAAAAAAATCAATTGGATTGTAAGAATTAAAAACAAGGCTTTCTGGGTAGCGCTGATCCCGGCAATCTTACTGTTGATACAGGCGATTGCGGCAGTGTTTGGTCTTACCATCGACCTTGGAGACCTTGGGGATAAGCTATTAACCGTAATCAATGCACTTTTTGCAGTACTGGCAATCCTTGGTGTAGTGGTAGACCCAACCACGCCGGGCGCAGGAGATTCAGAGAGGGCGCTTACATATAAATAGATTCGGGAGAGCTTGGAAACAGGCTCTCTTTTATTGTGCGACATCGCACGAGGAGGTGAGAACATGAGCGAACAGAACGAATTTGGCAGGGTATCCGTAGAGGAGCTGGAAAAAGCATTTGAAACAGAAGAGCAGGAGGAAGAGAAAGAATGAAAATTGGCTTAAGGGGAGGACACTCCCCAAATTGTAAGGGTGCGATTGGTCTGATCGATGAGCAGGCAGAAGTACGGAAGATCTACAATGAGCTTGTACCAATGCTACAGGCAGTCGGACATACTGCGATTGATTGTAATTCCAACGCAACGAATGTATCCGGCGAGTTGGCAGACGGCACAAATAAAGCGAATGGAGCAGGATGCGATATCTATGTCACCTTGCACATGAATGCGGCTGGAACTCCGGCAGCAGGCGGCACAGAAGTCTGGCTATACGATGCATCCGATCAGGCCATGAATACGATCGCAAGTAATATCTGCAAAAATTTTGCCGGAAAAGGATTTGCGAATCGTGGAGTTAAATACAGTTCCGGATACCACGATCTGAATGCATCGAACATGCCGGCTATGATTGTGGAGACATTATTTTGCACCGGCACAGATGATGTAGCACGGTATCGTAGTTTAGGCACAAAAGGAATTGCTGAGCTGATTGCAAAGGCAATCGACAGTAGAGCGTACGCGGGAAGTGGACAGGGAAATAATCAGAATACAGGAGATCAGGAAGGAGAAGAGACTATGCAGTGTATGTTTACAGTAGAGGGAAAAGGATGTGTTTATTGGATGCATGATGGAGTTGTAACACCTTTGGAACATCCGGACGAAATGAAGATTTTACAGGAGATCTATAAAGCGAATTATGGACATGATATGCCAACTTACAAGTGGAGCCCAAACGGACCGTGGTATGTGAGACTGATGGCGCCATTGTATCGGGATCCGGTCAAAACCATCTAATAAAATCCCCTCGGAGATCAGCTCTCTGAGGGGAATCAATATTATTTGTTAGTGAAATGTATTTTTTAATAAATTCAATTCAAACCCCTCTGTGCTATAATATATGTAGTTAATACAAGAGGGGGAACAAGTATGGAATATCAGATCTACGAATCTTACGATACATTTTTGCTTTACCAAGAGTTTTTGGAGATACCAGGTAATACATTCAAGTTCCGGTTGCCAGAAGGGATGATCCTGACAACCGAAATGATGCACACCTTTTTACGCGCTGCGTATATGAGTGTTGGGCGGATGGAGTTGCCGTCCTGAGAATATTGTATCAATCTTATTTTTATCAAAAAGTTACTACTTATTTAATGTGTATTAGTTGCATCTTAGACGTGCGAAAGAACTGGCCCATATGGAAATGATCTGTGCCATTGTGCACCAGCTGACGAAAAATCTTTCTCCGGAAGAAATTGAGAGATCCGGGTTTGCTCCATACTATGTAGATCATACTCTGGCATTGTGGCCACAGGCTGCAAGCGGAGCACCGTGGACTGCAACCTATTTTCAGTCAAAAGGTGATCCGATTACAGATCTTCATGAAGACCTCGCTGCAGAACAAAAAGCCCGTACGACTTACGATAACATTCTCAGGCTCGTAAAAGATCCGGAAGTCTGTGATCCGATCCGTTTCCTGCGTCAGCGTGAAATCGTGCATTACCAGAGATTCGGTGAAAATCTTCGGATCGTACAGGAACACCTGGACAGCAAAAACTTCTATGCATTCAATCCTGAGTTTGATAAAAATCCGAATTGCGGATGTAAGCGCTCATAAAAAAGCAGGCGGAGTTATGAGGATAACTCTGCCTGACTTTTTATTCGAAAGGGCATTTACTTTTTTCGGGAAGTTTTGTATAATGAAAAACGGTAGTTGCACGACGGGGTGTGGCTCAGTTTGGTTAGAGTGCACGGCTGGGGGCCGTGAGGTCGCAGGTTCGAATCCTGTCACCCCGATTGATCACAAGTTGGACACTTTGGCGAGTGTCTTTTTTTGTTCGATTTTGAAAAAGGCAATTATCGGGTGGAGAAATATTCCCGCGTCTGCTATAATCGGTAGAAGAGGAAAACAGGGGAGACAGGGAGAAGTAAGATGGAACAAAGGAAAAAAGTACTTATTACCAACCTTTATTTTCAGAAGTTTACAGGATCTGAGTTGCATGTGCTGGAGTTTGCACATCTGTTCAAAGAAAAGGGATATGATGTGGTGATTGCTGTATATAAGAAGTCTTATCCACTTCTGCAGGAGCTGGAAGAGGGGATCACAGTGATTGAATGTCAGAAAGAGGCACTCAAAGAGATGGAATTTGAGATTGTCTTTATCCAGCATTTCCCGGTGTTTGATTATCTTGTGAGCCGGTACGGATTAAAATATAAACGAATGGTTGTCTCGAAGCTGAGTGTGATCAATGCCATGGAGAATCTTCCGGTCTGTACGCAGGAAGCGGCATTCATTCTGTGTGTCAGTCCTGAATGTGCAGATATGGTAGCCATGCAGGTTCCGGAAGGAACGAAGATACGGGTCTTTCAAAACTGTGTGGAAGCAGAGTATTTTGAAGGAAGCAGCGAGTATGCAGGATACAAAAGAGCGTTGGATAAGATCGCGATCATTTCCAATCATATCCCGCAGGAGCTTTTGGAGCTCAAGGAAAAGATGGGCGGGTATTATCAGGTGGATCTGATCGGACTTGGGTATCGTACGGAACAGGTGAATGCAGAGTTTTTGCAGCAGTATGATCTGGTCATTACGATTGGAAGAACCGTACCGAGGTGTCTTGCAATGGGCGTTCCGGTTTATGTTTATGATTATCTGGGAGGTCCCGGATATCTGACAGAAGCCAATTTCAGTCTTGCTGAGCGGAACAATTTTTCGGGAAGAGGATTTGAGAAAAAGACATCAGATGAACTGTTAAAAGAGATCAAGGAAGGATATGGCCCGGCAGGAGAGTGGCTGCCGCTCTGGCAGAAGATCGCTGCGGTGGATTATCAGTATGCCAGCCGGTTTGATGAGATGTATGAAGAACTGATGGCATCTCCGGAGCTTACAGAATGCAGGACATACTATTCGGGAATTGAAGCAGAGAGAATGAAATTCTACAGCGATATTGTGTCCGGATATATCAGTGGAAAAGAATGTCAGGAATCTAAGTGTTACTATGATATCGGAAACGGTTTCTGCGAGGAGGACAGCGAGACATGGCCGAGTATGTCAGGATATAAGATTCAAAAATCCTGGCTTCTGGAAAATGCAAAGATGATGCGCTTTGATCCATGCAATGCAGCGTGCCGTTGTGAGATCTGCAGTGTGAAGATCAATGGAAGATCTGTGGAACACGAGATGAAACCAGTCAATGCAGTTTCTACAGATCGTGGAAAGAGTCTCTTTCTGACGGATGATCCGCAGTACCTGATGGATATTCCGGAGTTGGACGGCGGACCTGCATGGCTGGAAGTAGAATACCGGTTTGATATTCTTTCCGAACAAGAGGAAAAAAACTACTATTGCGAAAAGATAAAAGATCTGGAGGAGCAGCTGACAAAAGCCCGGCATCAGTTGTGGGAAGAACGGCGCAAGGCCACTTCATTCGGAATGAAGAAAACGAGAAAGTAAGGTTTTTCTTGGATTTAAGTATAGCATGTGATATATTAAAAGGCGTTGTTGCGGGCAGGATACTGTCCGGATCTGAAAAAAGAGTCTACATAACCTGTCTGAAAACTGGGAATGTTAAGGACAGGTTACATAAGTTTTAAGAGGAGATATACAGTATATGTGTGGATTTGCAGGATTTGTAGGAGAAGTTGAGAACAGAGAACAGGTGCTGGAGAATATGATGGATACGATCATCCATCGCGGACCGGACAGTTCCGGCAAATTTGTGGATGAAGATGCGGCACTTGGATTCCGGCGTCTTTCAATCATTGATCTTTCAGAAAGCGGAGATCAGCCATTATATAACGAGGACAGAAGCAAGGTGCTTGTATTTAACGGTGAGATCTATAACTATCAGGAACTGAGAGAAGAACTGATTCAGGCTGGACATACATTTGTTTCCAATACGGATTCGGAAACTTTGATCCACGGATACGAGCAGTGGGGAGAAGAACTGGTTTACCGTCTTCGCGGAATGTATGCATTTGCAATCTGGGATCAAAAGGCAAAAAGACTGTTTTCAGCGCGGGATATTTTTGGTATTAAGCCGCTTTATTATGCGCAGATGAATGGAACATTGATGTTTGGATCAGAAATCAAATCTTTTTTGGAGCATCCGAAGTTTGATAAAGTGTTTAATGAAGATGCATTGGGAAATTACCTGTCTTTTCAGTTTGTTCCGACCAATGAGACGTTCTTTAAAGGCGTGTTCTGTGTACAGCCGGGCCATTATTTCGTTTATGAGAACGGGAAAATGACGATCAAACGGTATTTTGAACCGAATTTCACAGGAGATACGACAAAATCCTTTGAAGAAGTTGTAGATGACATTGAAAAAGTCATGAAAGAGTCTGTGGAGATGCACAAGATCAGTGATGTAGAAGTTGCTTCCTATTTGTCCAGTGGAGTGGATTCCAGTTATCTGACATATTTAGGTCAGGTGGATCGTACCTTTACCGTTGGATTCGACGAAGGAAAATACAGCGAGATTCAGGATGCGAAAGAGTTTGCAGCAAGCATCAACATGAAAAATGATGCAAAAGTCATCACTCCACAGGAATACTGGGACAATCTGTCCGATATCCAGTACTATATGGATGAACCGGTGGCAGATCCTGCGGCGATCGCACTTTATTTTCTGAGTCAGGAAGCGGCAAAAAAGGTAAAGGTTGTACTTTCCGGAGAAGGTTCGGATGAATTGTTCGGAGGATATAATATTTACTGTGAGCCTCTGGAGCATACTTCGTTTAATAAAATTCCAATGCCGATCAGACGAATGCTTGGAAATTTTGCAGAGAGATGCCTTCCAAGAGGCATGAAAGGAAGAGGCTTCCTGATGCGTCACGGAAAAACTCTGGAAGAACGTTATTTTGCCAATGCGACGAATATTTTTACAGAGAGAGAAGCGAACCGTATTTTGAAAAAAGGCTGCAAGCCGGGAATTCAGAAGGTGACTGCACCACTGTATGAGCGCGTGAAAGACAAGGATTCTGTGACCAAGATGCAGTATGTGGATATGCATCTCTGGCTGGTTCATGATATTCTGATGAAGGGGGACAAGATGGGAATGGCCAATTCTCTGGAAGTGCGTGTCCCGTTTTTGGATAAAAAAGTACTGGAGCTTGCCCAGACACTGCCGTTGCATTATAAGGTGAGAGCACCGAAGACAAAAGTGGCACTTCGCGGGGCGGCAGAAAAGGTGATCCGCAGTAAGACTGCAGAGAAGAAGAAACTGGGATTCCCGATTCCGATCCGGGTATGGCTCAAAGAAGATGCGTATTACAATCGGGTAAAAGAAATGTTTCTTTCTGATGCGGCAAAAAAATTCTTTGATACAGAGCTTCTTGTGAAAATGCTGGATGAACACAAGCATGTAAAACATGCAAATGAAAAGACAGATAACAGTCGGAAGATCTGGACTGTCTACATTTTCCTTGTATGGTATGACCGGTTTTTTGAACATGGAAAACCGGTGCATCCGGCAATGAGCGCAAGATAACCGAGTAAAATAAAAACAGGGGAGATGTTATGAGCAGCAAAACGGTACAGCCGATTCGCAGAAGAGAGCAGGGGGAAACGAAAAGCAGACGTTCTGCCAGACAGAAACGGGAGAAAAGAGAGATTGCGCAAAGCAGTGTGCCGACCACGTATTTTGATTATAATCTGATGCTGGTCATTATATTTTTGACTTGCTTTGGACTGATTATGCTCTATAGTGCCAGTGCGTACAGCGCTCAGGCGGATTTTCAGGATGACATGTCCTATTTTATCAAACAGGCAATGATCAGTGCGGGCAGTTTTGGAGTTATGTTGGTCGTTTCCAGGATTGATTATCATGTTTATGGAGCGTTTTCTTTTGAAATCTATGTGTTTGCCATGATTATGATGGCGCTGGTGCAGACGCCTCTTGGAACAACGATCAATGGAGCCAGACGATGGATCCAGCTTCCGGGAAATATGACATTGCAGCCATCTGAGATTACAAAGATCGCGATTATTTTGTTTATTTCCTGTGAGATCTGTAAGATGGGAAGAAAAGTCAATGACTGGCTTGGAATCCGGAGACTTCTGATTTATGGCGGGGTGGCAGCAGGTGGAGTGTTTATTCTCACAGATAATTTAAGTACTGCCGTGATTGTAATGGCGATTACTTGTGTTTTGATTTTTGTGGCACATCCGAAGACAAAGCCATTTTTGATGATCGCTGCCATAGGAGCAGGGATTTTGATCGTGATAGTGGCCATACTTGCGGTTTATGCGACGAACAGTGATAATTTCCGAATCGGAAGAATCACAACATGGCTGGATCCGGAAGGGCACTCGGATGGCACCGGCTTCCAGGTGCTTCAGGGACTGTATGCGATCGGATCCGGGGGATTTTTCGGAAAAGGTCTTGGAAACAGCACGCAGAAGCTTGGTATGATCCCCGAAGCGCAGAATGATATGATTCTGAGCGTTATCTGCGAAGAACTTGGCGTTTTCGGAGCAATCGTAGTATTGATCCTGTTCGGACTTCTTCTATATAGATTGATGTTTATTGCAAGGAATGCACCGGATCTGTATGGCTCACTGATCGTGACCGGAATTTTTGCACATATCGCGCTGCAGGTGATCTTAAATATCATGGTTGTAACGAACATGATCCCGACAACAGGTGTTACGCTTCCGTTTGTCAGTTATGGAGGAACTTCGGTTCTGTTCCTGATGACGGAGATGGGACTTGCCCTGAGTGTATCCCGGAGAATTAAGCTTCAGACAGAATAGGAAAAGCAAAAGATGTAAAAATGTCTTTTCATCCGACACAAAGTGTGGTATATTAAGTAACGTAGTATTGAAAACCACATATAATAGATGGTGGAAAAAGAAAGTGTGGTTTGGGAGGAAAGACATGAGCTATAAGGTAATTGTTGACAGTTGCGGAGAATTTACGCCGGAGATGAAAGCAGACGGAGGATTTGAACACGTTGCTCTCGGAATTCAGATAGAAGACACTCAGTGGACAGATGATGACAGCTTGAAGCAGGAAGAGCTGCTTTTAAAGATTGCAGAAAGTACATCCTGTGCGAAGACATCCTGTCCGTCTCCGGAAAGATATATGGAAAGTTATCACTGCGATGCCGAACGTATTTATGTGGTGACACTATCGGCAGAATTGAGCGGATCATATAACAGTGCGGTTCTTGGAAAAAATCTGTATGAAGAAGAATATGGGGAAAAACAGATTCATGTATTTAATTCACGCTCCGCTTCAGTAGGAGAGACTTTGATCGCATTGAAGGTTCAGCAGTGTGAAAAGGCCGGGATGACGTTCGAAGAAGTTGTGGAAAGTGTAGAGTGTTATATTGAGGAGCAGCACACTTATTTTGTACTGGAGAATCTGGATACTTTAAGAAAGAACGGAAGACTTACGGGAATCAAATCACTGGTAGCGGGAGCGTTGAATATCAAACCGATCATGGGATCGACTCCGCAGGGAGCAATCTGTCAGAAGGAAAAAGCGAGAGGCATGAAAAAAGCACTTGTGAAGATGGCAGACTGCGTGGCAGCAGATGTGGTCAATGCAGGAGATAAGATTCTGGCTATCGCACACTGTAACTGTGAGGAGAGAGCAAAAGAAGTGCAGCGCCTTTTAAAAGAACGGTTTGCAGTGAAGTCCAGCTTTATCGTAGATACATCCGGGATCAGTACGGTTTATGCCAATGACGGAGGAATTATTGTTGTAGTTTAGAGTCGGATGTGGTACACTATGTAGAAAGAGTGCAGGACAGAAGCTGTCAAATACATAGGGGACAAAGGAGCTTTTAGATATGAGTCAGGAAAAAGTAGACCGCTATAAACAGGAAAAGGCGAATCGGAAGAAGAACATGAAAAAGCAGCGCATTATGAACATTGTCAGAAAGTGTGTACTGTCACTGACTGCATTGGCATTGGTGGGATGGCTCGGATATTCCGCATATGTGTCTCATGAGTCAAAGCAGGAACGGGAAGTGGCAGAAGTGAATTATGATGCGGTGAATAATTATCTGAGCGGACTTGGCGAATAAAAGAATAAAGAATGATATGAGAACAGGTTTTGGAAGCCTGTTCTTTTTTTAACCAAATTTTTACAGAATTGTGACATAGATGTGAAAAATGTGAAAAAAGGGTTGAAAAAGGGGGCGTGGTGGTTTACAATGGTTTCAAGTGGTAGGAAGTGGTGAATAGTGGCATAAAGTGGGGCGAAAGTGGAGTCCTGCTTTTAGAAGGGATTCCAGATGTTATTAGGAGAGTTTAATCATAGTATTGATGAAAAAGGCCGACTCATCATTCCAGCCAAATTACGAGATGACTTGGGAGAAAGCTTTGTGATCTGTAATGGCTTGGAAGGGTGTCTTTTTGTGTATTCTCAAGACGAATGGAATCAGTTTGTTGCTGAATTAAATACCTTACCACGGATGAACAAGGATGCCAGAATTTTCAAGCGTTATTTTTTTGGAAGTGCTTCTGAGGGCAGCTTTGACAAGCAGGGGAGGGTTTCTGTACCTGCATCACTTCGAAAAGCTGCACACCTGGAGAAGGACGTTGTCCTGGTGGGAGTTCAGGACCGCGTGGAGATCTGGGATAAAGCACTTTGGGAAGAGCGCAGTATGGTCAGTGAAGAAGATCTGGATGCGATTGCAGAACGTATGGAGGCGATCGGTATCCGAATTTGATTCTGGACAGAGAGTGAATGGAGGATTCTATGGCATTTAAACACACATCAGTTTTACTTGAAGAGACAGTAGATGGTCTGAAGGTGAAGCCGGATGGCATCTATGTAGACGCGACACTTGGCGGGGGAGGACATGCATATGAAGTCGCAAGCCGCTTAAGTGACAAGGGGAGATTTATAGGAATAGACCAGGACGCCGACGCGATTGAAGCGGCGGGCGCCAGATTATCCGGTTTCGGGGAGAAAGTAACAATAATCCGGAGCAATTATTGTGATATGAAACCGAGGCTCCATGAAATAGGAATTGACAAGGTAGACGGGATTGTAATCGATCTGGGAGTGTCTTCATATCAGTTAGATACGGCGGAGCGCGGTTTCTCTTACCGCACAGATGCGCCGCTTGACATGCGGATGGATCAGAGACAGACTACGACAGCAAAAGACATTGTCAATGACTATAGCGAAGCGGAACTTTACCGTGTCATCCGTGATTATGGAGAAGATAAATTTGCAAAGAATATTGCAAAACACATTGTGATGGAGCGCGGAAAGCATCCAATTGAGACAACAGGACAGTTAAATGAAGTTATCAGAAGAGCCATTCCGATGAAGTTTCAGAAAACATCCGGACATCCGTCAAAAAGGACATTTCAGGCAATCCGGATCGAGTTGAACAGAGAGTTGGATGTACTTCGGGAGACTCTGGATGATATGATCGATATGCTGAATCCGGGAGGCCGGATCTGCATTATCACGTTTCATTCTTTGGAAGATCGGATTGTAAAGAGTGCATTCCGAAAGAATGAGAATCCGTGTACCTGTCCAAGTCACTTTCCGGTTTGTGTATGTGGAAATATATCGAAAGGAACAGTGATCACAAGGAAACCAATTCTTCCTTCTGAGGAAGAGTTGATGTATAACAGCCGTTCAAAAAGTGCCAAACTTCGCATTTTCGAACGAAGCTGAAAAAAATGAGGGTGAGTATCTGAAAAAATAAAATCTGCCGGGAAGGGGAGAGCCCGGCAGATTGTACGTGGAAAGGGGCAGACCAAATGGCTGCAGGAAAGAGAACTACATACAGAAGACAATCTAATACAGGAAACAGATCTGGACAGTTCTACGTCTATGGAAATGTAGCGCATCAGCCGAAGGTATTGCCAAATCAGGAGAAACAAGCAGTGGAAGTACGTCCTAAAAAACGGACAAGCAGTCAGGTGAAAAAGAACCGCAGGCGTGCATTGGATATGAGCCCGATCTATACAGGGTTTTTGACAGTGGCGGCTGTTTGTGCGGTTTTCATCTGTGTCGTATATCTGCAGCTCCAGTCAGAACTCGTGCAGAGGTCAGAAAATATCACGGCTCTTCAGAAAGAGCTGTCGAATCTGACAGAGGCGAATGATACGGCATACAATGCGGCAGCAGATTCTGTGAATCTGCAGGAAATCCGGGACAAAGCAATGAATGAACTTGGCATGGTATATGCGGCGAATGGGAATGTGGTGGAGTATGACAGCCCGACCAGTGATTACGTGAAGCAGTATAATGAGATACCATCTGACGGGATTCTTGCAAAGTCAAAGGACGTGTCAAAATAGGAAGATGTAATGACAAGAAGACGAAGAAAAAATCCATTTCAATTTTTAACAAAAAAATTTCCAAAAAGGATGCAAAAGAAGCTGGTAATGCTGTTTGTGGCAATTATACTGGCTTTTGTTGTTCTTATCGGAAGAATCACGTATATCAATGTATTCAAAGGTGGAAAGTATACCAGGATCGTTCTGAACCAACAGCAGTATGGAAGCAGGACCATTCCGTATAAACGAGGAGATATCGTAGACCGGAACGGAACAAAAGTGGCGACCAGTGAGCGTGTGTATAATGTGATCCTGGATGTGGTGGTTGTGACAGACGAGGGAGAGAGTGATAAGTATATCGATTCCACACTGGACGTTTTAGAAGAATGCTTTGGCATTGACAGTGAAGAAGTAAGGGATACGATCAAGGCAAATCCGGACAGCCGCTACGAGGTTTTAAAAAAAGGCGTTTCTTATGAAGAGGCCAAGAAATTCCAGGAAATTGACGAGGATGATAAAAAATATCCGAATGTTCAGGGAGTCTGGCTGGAGGATGATTACCAGCGTACATACCCTTACAACAGTCTTGCAAGTGATGTGATCGGATTTTCCGTATCCGGAAATCAGGGAGCAATCGGCATTGAAAGTGCATACAATGATATTCTTAACGGTACAGACGGAAGAGAATATGGATATTTTGACAGTGCTTCTTCAGTAGAACGTACTGTGAAAGCGGCAAAGAATGGAAATACGGTAGTGTCCACGATCGACGTTACACTGCAGAGCATTGTAGAAAAATATATTCTGGAATTTAATGAGGCACACAAAGGAGAAGAACGGGAGGATGAGCCGGGAAGTAAGAATACGGCTGTGATCATAATGGATCCGAACAGCGGAGAGATTCTTGCAGAGGCTTCATACCCGAATTTTGATCTGAATAATCCAAGAGATCTGACGCCGTGGTATACGACGGAAGCGTTGGCAAAAATGTCAGATGATGATAAGCTGAATGCAATGAACAATCTCTGGAGAAATTTCTGCGTCAGTGATGCCTTTGAACCGGGATCGACAGCCAAGCCGTTTACTCTGGCCACAGGTCTGGAGACCGGAACTTTGACCGGTCAGGAAACCTATGTATGCCAGGGTGGTACATGGAAAGGTGACTGGTATATTCAATGTCACAATACGTCAGGGCATGGGACAGAGAATGTAGATCAGGCAATCGCCAATTCCTGCAATGTGGCTCTGATGGCTATGGCCGATAAGATCGGAGTGGAAGATTTTATCCGGTATCAGCATATCTTTGGGTTTGGAGAGTACACGGGAATTGACCTGCCGGGAGAGGCGTCCACAGAAAATCTGATCTTTACTGCAGAGAATATGGGGGAGACAGATCTTGCAACGTCTTCCTTTGGGCAGAGTTTCAATGTAACGATGACACAGATGGTGTCGGCATTTTCTTCTCTGATCAATGGCGGGTATTATTATCAGCCTCATGTGGTGAAGCAGATTCAGGATGAAAACGGAAACGTGATTGAAACAAACGATCCGACTTTGCTTCGAAAAACGGTATCAAAACAGACTTCTGACCGTGTCAAAGAAGCGCTTCGCGCGGTAATGACAGACGGAACCGGAGTTCCGGCAAATGTAGAGGGATACGACATTGGCGGAAAAACCGGAACAGCGGAGAAGCTTCCGCGAGGGAATGGAGACTATCTGCTTTCTTTTATTGGATATGCACCACAGGAAAATCCGGAAGTTGTGATCTATGTGGTCATCGATGAGCCAAATGTGGAAAATCAGGAATTAAGTTCGTATGTTCTGGAGCTGTCACAGAAGATCATGGCGGAAGCATTTCCATATCTGAACATTACAAGAAACGGGGATGCACTGCCAGAGGACAGCGGTGTAAGAGAAGACGTACAGCAGGATTTCGATGAGAACTTCGAAGATACCTACAGTAATCAGGATGGCGCCTATATCGATCCGAACTACCAGCCGGATTATGATAGCTGGGCAACCTCTCCGGAATCATCGGAAACAACAGAATAAAACAGGAATAACCTTACAGAAGAGAAAATATGTTGTATAAAGTCTTCTGTAAGGTTTTTTTATGAAAAATAAAACGTATCATAAAAAGAAAATTCTGGTAGTGTTTACCTGCGCGTTTCTGATTTTGACAGGTTTGATCGGGCGACTGGTCTATCTGATGGTGTTTGATGCCGAGTATTATCAGAAACGAGCCGAGGATCTGCATAAACGGGAACGTAAGATCAAGGCAGCCAGAGGAGAAATCGTGGATCGAAATGGCGTTGTGCTTGCTACAAACAAAACAGTGTGTACGATTTCTGTGATCCACAGTCAGATCAAGGAACCGGAACGGGTGACGGAAATTCTCGCAAAAGAGCTTGAAATGGATCAGGCAGAGGTGAGAAAGCGAGTGGAGAAGGTCTCTTCCATGGAAAAAGTAAAAACCAACGTGGAAAAAGAAGTGGGAGATAAGATCCGGGAGTATAATCTGGATGGAGTCAAGGTGGATGAAGACTATAAGCGATATTATCCGTATGACAGCCTGGCATCCAAGGTGCTTGGATTCACAGGAGGAGACAATCAGGGGATCATTGGTCTGGAAGTGAAATATGAAGAGACATTAAAAGGCAGCAACGGAACCATTCTCACGACAACGGATGCAAGAGGAATCGAACTGGATGCGGTCGCGGAAGGCCGGATCGAGCCTGTGGCCGGCAAAACGCTGGAGATCAGTATGGATTATAATATTCAAAAATATTGTGAGCAGGCGGCTGAAAAAGTCATGCGGGAAAAACAGGCGGACGGAGTGTCGATTTTACTGATGAATCCGCAAAACGGAGAAATTCTGTCTATGGTCAATGTGCCGGAATTTAATCTCAATGATCCGTTTGAATTGAATACAGGAGAAGAACTGGAAGGAGAAAAATTGCAGGATGCGTTAAATGCAATGTGGAGAAATCGATGTATCAATGATACGTATGAGCCGGGATCCACATTTAAGATCATTACGTCTGCAGCCTGCCTGGAAGAGGGAGTCGTGACACCTGAGGATACCTTTTCCTGTCCGGGATACCGCATGGTAGAAGACAGAAGAATCCGGTGTCACAAAGTGGGCGGACATGGCAGTGAAACCTTTGTTCAGGGAATTCAGAATTCCTGCAACCCGGTGTTTATCGATATTGGTCTGCGTCTCGGAGCAGAGCGGTTTTATGACTATTTTCAGCAATTCGGACTTCTGGATCTGACGGGGATCGATCTGCCGGGAGAGGCGGGAACCATTATGCATCAGGTGGAAAATATCGGTCTGGTGGAGCTTGCCACCATCAGTTTTGGACAGTCATTTCAAGTTACGCCGGTTCAGATGGCAGTGACAGTCAGTTCCATTATCAATGGAGGGCGAAGAGTTACCCCGCATTTCGGAAAAGCCGTTCTTGACAGGGAAGGAAATGTGCTGGAAACATTGTCCTATGAAGAAAGATCAGGTGTGGTATCAGAGAAAACATCGAAAACGATGCAGACACTTTTGGAGGGAGTTGTTGCCAATGGGTCCGGGAAAAATGCATATATCGAAGGATATTCCATCGGAGGAAAGACAGCCACCTCTCAGACACTGCCGCGAAGTGCGAATAAGTACATTTCTTCCTTTATCGGATTTGCACCGGCAGAGGATCCGCAGGTACTGGGAATGGTGGTGATCCATAATCCGCAGGGGATTTATTATGGAGGAACGATCGCCGCACCGGTCCTTCGCAGTATTTTTGACAATGTCCTTCCATATCTCGGGATTGAAAAACAGTAGGTAATGCGGTATACTAATTGAGATATTGAAACAAAAGAGATGAAGAGGTGGAAGTATGAGTTATCATGTAGTAATACCGGTATTGGTATCGTTTGCTTTGAGCCTGGTGCTCGGACCGATCGTAATACCATTCCTTAGAAAACTGAAAATGGGACAGACAGAACGGGAAGAGGGAGTACAGTCTCATTTGAAGAAGGCAGGAACGCCGACCATGGGAGGAATTATCATTCTGGCCAGTGTCGTTATCACGTCCCTGTTTTATGTAAAAGATTATCCGAAAGTGATTCCGATCCTGTTTCTGACGCTTGGTTTTGGTCTGATTGGATTTCTGGATGATTATCTGAAGGTTGTGATGAAACGTTCAGACGGTCTGTATCCGAAACAGAAGATGGCACTGCAGCTGGTGGTGACAGCAATTTTTGCATATTACGTGTTTAAAGTGGCAGACATTCCGATGTCTATGCTGATTCCGTTTTCCGGTGGAAAATACTGGGATATCGGCTGGCTGGCAGTTCCGCTTTTATTTATTGCAGTGATCGGTACTGTAAACGGAACGAATTTTACAGACGGATTGGACGGACTGGCATCCAGCGTGACGGTTCTGGTAGCTACGTTCTTTACGGTGGTTGCTATTGGAACAAAGAGCGGAGTAGAGCCGATCACCTGTGCGGTTGTAGGTGCGCTCCTTGGATTTTTATTGTTTAATGTATATCCTGCGAGTGTGTTTATGGGAGACACCGGTTCTCTTGCACTGGGCGGTTTCGTGGCAGGAACGGCGTATATGATGCAGATGCCGTTGTTTATCATGATTGTAGGGCTGATCTATCTGGTGGAAGTGGCATCGGTGATGATCCAGGTTACATATTTTAAGAAGACCGGTGGAAAGCGTTTCTTTAAAATGGCACCGATCCATCATCATTTTGAATTGTGCGGCTGGTCAGAGACAAGAGTTGTAGCAGTATTTTCAATTGTGACTGCACTACTCTGTCTGATCGCATTAATGGGGGTATAGACATGAAGTTCAAAGACAAAAAAGTACTGGTGTTTGGTTCCGGTATCAGTGGTGTTTCTGCTGCGGCTCTGCTGCTGGAGGAAGGTGCAGAAGTCGTATTGTATGATGGGAATGACAGGCTGGATGCGGCAGGAATCAAAGAACAGATCGAAGGACAGGCAAAGGGGAGCGTAAGCGTTGTTCTCGGAGCATTTCCCGAGGCGCTTCTTTCAGAGCTTTCTCTGGTTGTGATGAGTCCGGGTGTTCCGACAGATTTACCATCGGTGAATCAGATGCGGGATGCAGGGATTCCGATCTGGGGTGAAATTGAACTGGCATATGTCCTTGGTAAAGGGGATGTGCTGGCGATCACCGGAACAAACGGAAAGACGACAACGACAGCACTGCTTGGTGCAATCATGAAAAATTTCCGGGAAAGCACATTTGTTGTAGGCAATATCGGCAATCCTTACACGAGCGTTGTGCGGGAGACAAAGGATGATTCTGTTATTGTGGCAGAGATGAGCAGTTTTCAGCTTGAGACGATTCACACATTCTGTCCGAAAGTCAGTGCGATTTTGAATATCACACCGGATCATCTGAACCGTCATCACACGATGGAAGCTTATATCGAAGCCAAAGAGCAGATTGCAAAAAACCAGACAGAAGAAGCTGTCTGTGTTTTGAATTATGAGGATGATGTGACTAGAAAATTCGGGGAAAGAGTCAAAGCGCAGGTGATTTATTTTTCCAGCCGCCGCAGACTGGAAAAAGGAATTTATCTGGAAGATGGCAATATCGTCTATTGCAGAGAAAATCCGGAGAAAGTCTGTCATGTGGATGAATTAAAACTGCTTGGAATGCATAATTATGAAAATGTAATGGCAGCTGTGGCTATGGCGGCAGCGTATCACGTTCCGATGGAGATCATCCGTAAGACCATTCGGGAATTTACGGCAGTGGAACATCGGATCGAGTTTGTGGCAGAAAAGAACGGGGTTGCATATTACAACGACTCCAAAGGCACAAATCCGGATGCTGCGATCAAAGGAATCCAGGCAATGAACAGACCTACATTTTTGATCGGCGGAGGATATGACAAGGATTCTTCTTATGATGAGTGGATTCAGTCTTTTGACGGTAAGGTAAAAAAACTGGTGCTTCTCGGAGCAACAAAAGAGAAGATCAATGAGACAGCAAAAAGGCTGGGATTTACAGATACGATTCTGGCAGATACGTTTGAAGAGGCAGTCAATATCTGTGTAGAACAGGCAGAACCCGGAGATGCAGTTCTTTTGTCTCCGGCGTGTGCAAGCTGGGGAATGTTTAAAAATTATGAAGAACGCGGAGATAAATTCAAAGAACTTGTAAATCAATTATAAGGAGTGGATCTGCGTTGAAGCATCCGGCAAAAAAGCAGCGGTATGATTATACTCTGCTTGTGGTGGTATTGCTCCTGGTCGGGATCGGTCTGATACTGCTATACAGTACCAGCGCCTATAATGGCCGGGTAAAGTTCCATGATTCTTTTTACTATTTGAAAAAGCAGGGATTTGCGACAGCGTTGGGACTGGCAGGCATGTTTATTGTGGCAGGGATCGACTATCACAGGTGGATTCCTTTTGCAAAGCTAGGATATGTCACTGCAATCGTTCTGTCTGTAGCAGTCATGTTTATAGGAGATGAGTACAATGGGTCCAAAAGATGGCTGTCTTTGGGACCCATTTCTTTTCAGCCGTCTGAGTTTGCGAAAGTGGCAGTCATTTTATATTTGTCCTGCGTAATCTCAAACCAGGCAAGAAAGATGGAAAAATTTACAACACTTGTCAAAGTTATGCTGCCAGTTCTTCCTGTGGTAGGCCTGGTAGGTGCAAGTAATCTAAGTACGGCCATTATTATCCTGGGAATTGCGGCAGCACTTGTTTTTGTGGCAAGTCCGAAGTATGCCCAGTTTCTTGGAATGGGTGCGGCAGCGGCAGGGTTTATGGGGATATTTCTGGCACTGGAAAGTTATCGTCTGGAGAGACTTGCAATCTGGAGAAATCCGGAAAAGTATGAAAAAGGGTACCAGACACTGCAGGGACTTTATGCCATCGGTTCCGGAGGACTGTTTGGAAGAGGGCTTGGAAAAAGCGTACAGAAGCTGGGATTTCTGCCGGAAGCCCAGAATGATATGATTTTTTCTATCATCTGTGAAGAACTGGGACTGGTCGGAGCAAGCCTGATCATTTTACTGTTTCTGATTCTGATCTGGCGCTTTTTTGTGATCGCAACACATGCGAAGGATCTGACCGGTGCCTTGATCGCAACAGGAGCGATGGCGCATATGATGATCCAGGTGATCTTGAATATTGCTGTTGTGACGAATAGCATTCCCAATACCGGGATCACGCTCCCCTTTATCAGCTATGGGGGAACTTCGGTGGTATTTCTGCTGTTGGAAATGGGGCTTGTGTTAAGTGTGTCTAATTTGGTAGAATAAGCAGAGAAAGAAAAGGAGGAAGCCTTATGAAACAAAAGAAAAAGAAGATTCGAATGGCGGCACTGATCACAGTCCTGTCGGTACTTGTGTTATTTTTTGCGGTATTTCTTCTGTTTCAGACAAGGAAGATCGAGGTGACTGGAAACCAGTACTGTCAGGACGAAGAACTGGTAAAATGGGTTCAAAAAGACAAGTATGCATTCAACTCCATCTATATCTGGTGGAAGTATAATTATGGAGATGTGACAAAGCCGGCAGCGATCGAATCCGTGAAAGTTTCAATTAAAAACCCATGGACGGTCGTGATGAAGGTAAAAGAGAAGGAGTTTCTTGGTTATTTTGATTACCAGGGAGAGTTTTTGTATTTTGATGAGGAGGGAACAGCTGCGTTAAAGACAACGGAAGTGATTCACGGGGCGCCATTTATCGAGGGATTGGAGCTTAATACCAAAAAAGTGAAAATGAACAAAAAACTCCCGGTCACAGATCAGGATATTTTTGAACGTATCGTGGAGGTGACAAGACTTTCCAACAAATATGAACTTTCTTCCGACCGGCTTACCTGCAGTGACGGAGGAGTCAATCTGATTTTCGGAGTGGTCACAGTGCAGCTGGGAAAAGGAAACTATGAGATGAAGATCGCACAGATTTCGCCGATCCTTGAGAAGCTTAATGAAAAGTTTGCGGGGCAGGCAGGTGTACTGCACCTGGAGAATTATGAAACGGCCGGTACTTCCGTGCGTTTTGTGCCGGAGAAAGCAGCGGAAACAGAAGTAGATGAGGGCCAGGACGCCGGACAGACGGACGAAAATCAGTCAGGAGAATCTGAAGCTGCACAGACGGATCAGACATCTGAAGCAGGAACCGGTGAAGGAGAAACAACTGAATAAAAAAAACATAAAATACACAAAAATCTATTGATTATTTGCGTGAAAGACTATATTATATACTTATTGAATTCTATTGTTCATACATATTTATGATGGGATGTATAAAATAAGTTGATAGGACGACGAAGGAGGAACTACCCTTGTTAGAGATTAAGACAAACGAATCAGAAGCAGCTGCAAGAATTATTGTTGTCGGAGTCGGCGGAGGCGGTAACAACGCGGTAAACCGTATGATCGATGAGCAGATTGCAGGTGTAGAATTTATAGCAGTGAATACAGATAAACAGGCACTGCAGTTATGCAAAGCACCAACATTGATGCAGATTGGCGAGAAGCTTACAAAAGGACTTGGTGCGGGAGCACAGCCTGAAGTAGGTGAGAAAGCAGCAGAGGAGAGTGCAGAAGAGATTTCCGCAGCACTCAAAGGCGCTGACATGGTATTTGTCACCTGTGGTATGGGTGGTGGAACCGGAACAGGAGCAGCTCCTGTAGTCGCACGTATCGCAAAAGAGCAGGGCGCACTGACAGTTGCAGTTGTGACAAAGCCGTTCCGTTTTGAATCACGTACAAGAATGGCGAATGCGCTGGCTGGTATTGATAAATTAAAAGAGAATGTGGACACGATGATCGTGATTCCGAATGATAAACTTCTGGAAGTAGTAGATCGCAGAACGACAATGCCGGAAGCATTGAAGAAAGCGGATGAGGTTCTTCAGCAGGGTATTCAGGGTATCACAGACCTGATCAACGTACCTTCTTTGATCAACCTTGACTTTGCAGATATTCAGACAGTTATGAAGGATAAGGGAATCGCACACATCGGTATCGGTGAGGGACGCGGTGATGACAAGGCTCTGGAGGCAGTAAAACAGGCTGTTGCCAGTCCGCTGCTTGAGACAACGATTCAGGGAGCATCACACGTTATCATTAATATTTCCGGTGATATCACTCTGATGGATGCATCTGATGCTGCTGATTATGTACAGGAACTTGCAGGAGAGAATGCAAATATTATCTTCGGTGCGATGTATGATGATACAAGATCTGATGAAGCTACAATTACAGTTATTGCAACAGGACTTCACAATGTGGGTGGAAGTGCATCCAAGTTAAAAGCAAGACTGGAAGGACAGCAGAAGATGGGATCTATTCTTCCAAATGCGGATAAGTTTGCAAGAACACCGGCAGCAGAGTACGGTGCAGGAAGAACAACAACAGGAAATTCCACAATCCCGACCCTTCAGGGACAGGGAAGAGTGCCTTCAAGCACAGTAAAAGAGCAGTCCATTAAGATTCCGGATTTCTTTAAAAAATAATAAAGTCAGTTTGGGACAGGTTTCGACAAGAGACCTGTCCTTTTTTCCTTTTCACACGATTGTTGTCGAAATAAAGTCTGTTTCTCTGTCAGTTTCTGACAAATTTTCAAAATGATTCTGATTATAATAAATCTTGTTTGAGTGCCAAATCGATTTAGTACCAACGAGAAAGAGGGTGGAACATGTACTATGAAGTATACATAGATGTCATGTTTTTGGTGAATTTTATGATGGACGTCCTTATCCTGTTTTCTGTAAAAGCCTTGATGAAAATGCCGGGCAGTATGAAAAGAGTGATTGCAGGCGGTCTGGTCGGATCAGGGCTTTCCTGCCTGGTGGTAATTTTGCGGCTGCCCGTGGGAATCACAATGGCAGTGCTTCATATGCTTGTCAGCAGCGGGATGGTGGTATGCGGTCTTAAAATTCGCAGCTTTTCGGAATTTTTGAAGTGTTATATTTTATTGTATTTTGTTTCCGTTTTGATTGGCGGGATTCTGGGAATGTTAAAACCCTATGTGAAATACACAAGTCTCTATTTTGCTGTTGTGATTGGCTGCTATTACACAATCCGCGCGGTCTGGGAGTTTTTGTGCCGACTTCAGAAGGAGGAACTCAAGATTTGCCGGATCATCTTGTATCAGGAAGGAAGCTGCTGTGAGATACGCGGGCTTTGGGATACCGGAAATGTGTTGAAAGATCCACTGAGTGAAAAGCCGGTATGTATTTTAGAACAAAGCACAATAGAAAAGCTGACTGGAGAGAAGGAAAACTTGAAAGGGTTTCGTCTGATTCCATATCGGACAGTAGGAAAAAGTGGTGTCATGCCGGTATTTGAATTAGAGAAAATGTATATTGTACAGAAAAAACAGTGGATTTATCATCCACTGATCGGAATATGTGAAGAACAGATATCAGAACAGGGGATGTATCAAATGATCATCAACCCTGAAATATTAGGAGGAAGAGAAAATGGTTGTAAAAGTAGCAATGCCGCAGCAGTTTAAATTAAAAGTAGTACCCAGTCTGAAAGGGCTGCTGTTTCCAAATCAGAAAGAGGTTCATTACATCGGAGGTTCTGAAGTGCTGCCGCCTCCATTGGAGACAGAACGGGAAACAGAGGTGATCAGAAGACTCGGATCAGAATATGATCAGGAAGCGAAAAAAATGTTAATTGAGCACAATCTGCGTCTGGTCGTGTACATAGCAAAAAAATTTGATAATACCGGAGTGGGAGTAGAGGATCTGATCTCGATCGGAACAATCGGTCTGATCAAAGCGATCAACACATTCAATCCAACCAAAAAGATCAAGCTTGCCACCTATGCATCCCGCTGTATTGAAAATGAAATACTGATGTATCTGCGAAGAAACAGTAAGACTAAAATGGAAGTTTCCATTGACGAGCCTTTAAACGTGGATTGGGACGGCAACGAACTGCTGTTGTCTGATATCCTCGGAACAGAGGAGGATACCATCTATCGGGATCTGGAAACAGAAGCGGAGAGAAAGCTTCTGGTGCGTGCCATTAACCAGTTATCCAGTCGGGAAAAGCTCATTGTCAAGATGCGTTTTGGCTTGGATAATCCCGATGGAATCGAAAAAACTCAGAAAGAAGTAGCAGATTTACTGGGAATTTCGCAGTCATACATTTCCCGTCTGGAGAAGAAGATCATGCAGAGATTGAAGCGGGAAATCGTGCGTTATGAGTAAATTAGAAGAATCCTCAAAAAGTGCTTTCACTCCGTAAAAAAGGTGTTATAATGAGAAAAAAAGGTGGTGAAGCTATATGAAACTTACATTTATAGGAGCAGCCCATGAGGTGACCGGAAGTTGTCATTTGCTGCAGGCAGCGGGGAAAAATATTTTAATTGACTGTGGTATGGAGCAGGGACCGGACCTGTATGAAAACCCGGGACTTCCCATTGCAGCGGGAGAAGTGGACTATGTATTTTTGACACATGCACACATCGATCATTCAGGTCTTTTGCCCCTTTTGTGCAAGAATGGATTTAAAGGGCAGATATTGACCACATTTGCCACAGCGGATTTATGTAACATTATGCTTCGTGACAGCGCGCATATTCAGGAATTTGAAGCTGAATGGCGCAACCGGAAAGGAAGACGTGCCGGAGTGCCGGAGTTTGAGCCGCTTTACGTGATGGCAGATGCAGAGGCTGCGATCAATCTTTTCGTTCCATGTGGATATGGAGAACGGCTTCATATTTGCGATGGGGTGGAAATCCGGTTTACAGATGTCGGCCATTTGCTTGGTTCGGCAAGTATTGAGGTCTGGATTACCGAAGGTGAGATTAGCAGGAAGATCGTATTTTCAGGAGATGTGGGGAATGTGGATCAGCCGATCATCAAAGATCCAAGGTGTACGGATACCGCAGATTATGTGGTAGTGGAATCCACCTATGGAAACCGGGTACATTCTTCGGAGAAGATAGATTATGTTTCTGAATTTACGAGAATTTTGAAAGAAACTTTTGATGCAGGCGGTAATGTCGTGATCCCGTCATTTGCAGTGGGACGTACGCAGGAGATGCTGTATTTCATCCGGGAGATCAAAGAACATGGACTTTTGCCGGAATATTCTGATTTTGAGGTATATCTGGACAGTCCACTGGCAATTGAAGCGACCAAAGTGTTTACAAAAAATATGCGGGAATGCTTCGATGAAGAAGCAATCAAACTGGTGGATGAGGGGATCAATCCTCTGGTATTTCCGGGGTTGAAGACATCCGTTACAAGTGATGATTCGAAACTGATTAATTTTATCGAAAAGCCGAAAGTAATTATTTCTGCATCGGGTATGTGTGACGCAGGACGGATCCGTCATCATTTGAAACACAATTTGTGGAGAAAAGAATGTACGATTCTGTTTGTGGGATATCAGGCGAACGGGACATTAGGAAGGCGGCTTCTGGAAGGTGAGAAGAATATCAAGCTGTTTGGAGAGCCGATCGAGGTTCATGCCAGAATTGAAAGTCTTCACGGAATCAGTGGCCATGCAGATATGAATGGTCTGATAGCATGGCTGAAAGGATTTAAGACACCGCTTGAGCATGTATTTGTGGTGCATGGCGAAGACACTGTGACGGAAGAATTTGCGCAGAAAGTAGAAGAGACGCTTGGATGTCCGGCGTGGGCGCCATTCCCGAACGGGGAAGTCGATCTGGCTGCGAATGAGATCTTAAACGAAGGTGTGCGGATTGCCGTGAAAGGCAAGAAGCCATCCCAGAAGAAAGCAGACGCTGCATTTGAGCGTCTTATCGCAGCAGGAAGAAGACTTTTGGATGTTATTTACAGACGAGAGGGAATTCCGAATAAAGACAAAGCAAAATTTGAAAGTCAGATCAATAATCTTGCTGATAAATGGGATCGTTGGGAATAGTGAGAAAGAGAAGATCACGGATGGGAGAAATCTCATCCGTGGTTTTTTATGAGAAAAAGTGAGGCTTGTTAATGACTCTGAATACATGAAATGGTATAATGAACAATGAAGATAGGAGGCAAAAGATATGAAAGGGAGTCTGGTACCATGTGGTCATACATTTAGTGATTTCCAGATTTATGATGAGAAGACTGCAAAGGAAGAATGTATCAAAATGGTTAGAAATATTATGGAATATTGGAAAGCAGAGGCGGCAAGAATTGAACAGGAACAAATTTTATAAAAAGAAAGTTCTTTTTGAAATTTAGAAATGCACATTGCTTTTTCTTTGTATGGGACTGTCAGATTTAAGACTTTGATTTGTCAAATGAGAGACTAAAGAGTTAGAAGGAGGCAAAGGATGACGACATATGTGTTTTTTATGATTTTCTGCAGTTTGATCGGTGTGGCAGTAGGAGGAATCGCAGTATTTGGCATTTTTGTCATTCGGCGGGCAATCAGAAACAAAAAGCAGGAAAAAGAGTCAGAAAAGAAATAAAATGAAGAAGAGGGCATAGAGGGATACGTGAGCTTGTCAAGGAGTAAAACTTTTTTTATTTTCCGTAAAACCGCATAGACTGCCTGCAGATGGTGAATTCTTTTAATTAGAAACAGGACAGGAGGATTCACAAATGGCAGGAAATAAAGTGGAATTATGCGGGGTAAACACAGCGAAGCTCCCGCTTTTGAAAGAAGAGGAAAAGGAAGAGCTTCTTGCAAGGATCAAGGAGGGGGACGAAGACGCAAGAGAACAGTATATCAAGGGTAATTTAAGACTGGTACTCAGTGTGATCAAACGGTTTTCATCCAGCAGTGAAAATGCCGATGATCTGTTTCAGATCGGCTGTGTGGGACTGATGAAAGCAGTCGATCATTTTGACCCCTCAAGACTGGTGAAGTTTTCGACGTATGCAGTTCCGATGATCATCGGTGAGATCAGACGATATCTGCGGGACAATAATTCTATCCGTGTGAGCCGTTCTCTGCGTGATACGGCATATAAAGCAATCTACGCCAAAGAAGGATTTGTGAAGAAATATTCCAAAGAGCCTACGGTGCAGGAAATTGCTGAGGAGATTGGAATATCCAAGGAAGATATCGTGTTTGCACTGGATGCAATCCAGATGCCGGTCAGTCTTCATGAACCGGTATACAGCGACGGAGGCGATACGCTGTACATCATGGATCAGGTGAGTGATAAAAAAAACCGGGAAGAAAACTGGGTAGAAGAGTTGTCGCTGGAGGCGGCGATGGAACGTCTCAATGAACGGGAACGTTTCATCATCCAGCTTCGATTTTTTGAAGGAAAGACACAGATGGAGGTAGCGGAACAGATTCAGATTTCGCAGGCGCAGGTGAGCCGGCTGGAAAAAAATGCATTGAAAATAATGAAACAATATCTTCTGGGATAAAATTTCTCACTAAAACAGCATAAAAATGATTTTACGGTTGAAATTTCCAGAACTTCATACTATGATAAACACGTAGAATAGATGGAGGAGATGGAGACGATGATGTATAAGAGCTGTATTTTTGACTTGGATGGAACACTGACCGATACGCTGGACTCTCTTACATTTTCTGTGAATCTGACCATGAAAGAGATGGGACTGCCAGAGATTACAAGAGAGCAGTGCCGGATGTTTGTGGGAAACGGAAGCAGAGTTCTTCTGGAAAAAGCACTGCGTGCCGCGTCAGAAGAAGCTTTAGAGAGGCTGGAGGAAGCGATGGAAATATATGGGAGAGTCTTCAATGAGAATTGTATGTATCATGTGGCTCCCTACGAAGGAATCGTGCAGCTTCTGGGTACATTAAAAGAGCAGGGAATCAGATGCGCTGTTCTTTCCAATAAACCGGACAGACAGGCGGTTCATGTTGTGGAAACTGTATTTGGAAAAGATCTCTTTTTTAAAGTGCAGGGACAGAAGGAAGGTGTGCCGAGAAAGCCGGATCCGACAGCAGTCCTTCAGATTGCAGGGGAGATGGGAGCGACTCCTGAAGAGACCATCTATATCGGAGACTCCGAGGTAGATATCAGGACCGGACATGCAGCCGGGATGCGCACGATAGGCGTTTCCTGGGGATTTCGAAGCAGAGCGGTCTTAAAGGAAGCGAATGCAGCGTATATCGTGGATACGGCGCAGGAGCTTCTGGAACTGATATCCGCATGGGAAGAGAAAAAAGGGAGGTAACGGAGCATGAATGAATACGATGAGGAATGTCTGCTTACGTTTCTGAAAAAACAATCGCAGCTTTTTGACGAGCCGGTGGCAGAGACAATGGAAGAGGCAGAGGCTTTTCTGGAAGACTGTATGGCGGTCGTAGTAGATTCTCTGGATGAAGTAAGAGAATATTTTGAGGAGAGCGGTGCAGACGTGGAGAATATGGATGCGGAAGAACTCGAAGAGGCATCTGAAGTATTCCCGCTTTCAGGTGGACGCTATCTGATCGTGGAAGGGTAAAAGACAATCAAAGATATGCAGGAAGCCGCAGTTTTGTTGACTGCGGCTTTTTCTACGGCCTGCCGAATGGCATTTAGAATGATCTGAGAAGTATAAGGCGCGTCATCGGACAATTCCACGGCGTCCAGTGACTGAGTGTCATAAATCTGGTCGGCAATTTCTTCGATCGCAGGCTGGATCAGAGGAAACATTGTAGTCACGGTTTCATCCAGGTTGGCAAACCGAATCGAATTGATCCTGGAGCTGTCCACAGATACTTCCACTTCCAGATTTGTGTTGTTCAGTGTGAGGGTGGATGTGTAAGTACCGGGTGTATACTGTTTGTGAGATGTTTGCTTTTTATCTGTATGTCCGGGACCAAACATGACGAAAAGCAACACGATCAGAAGAATACAAAGGAGCGCGAACACAGCAGTATAGATGAGCTCCTTTGTGTGAAGGACAACGATTTTTGTTTTGGAATCCATAAGAATAATCCCCCTTGTTTTTTATCATTTTATGAGGCATATCCGGAAAATATTCCCGTCTTTTGCGTGACAAAAGCAGGGGAATCCTGTAAAATAGGTAACGCAGTTTAAAAGGACAGATTGGAAAAAGAAGAGGTGGACAACTATGTTTATCATTGTAGGACTTGGAAATCCGACACCAGAATATGAGGGAACGAGACACAATGTCGGATTTGAAGTAATAGATGCACTGGCACGAAAATATAATATTGATGTAGATACGAAAAAACACAGAGCTTATATCGGAAAAGGAATGATTGAGGGGCAGAAGGTAATCCTGGCAAAACCTCAGACTTATATGAATCTGAGCGGGGAAAGCGTCAGAAGCCTTCTGGACTATTATAAAGTGGACGAAGAGCAGGAGCTTCTTGTCATTTATGACGATATCAGCCTGGGAGTGGGGCAGATAAGGATTCGGGCGAAAGGAAGTGCCGGAGGGCATAACGGGATCAAAAATATCATTGCCCATTTGGGTGGACAGGTATTTCCCCGTATTAAAGTAGGTGTGGGAGAAAAACCGCCGAAATGGGATCTGGCTGATTATGTGCTGGGACATTTTTCAAAAGAAGAACAGGAACAGATGGAAGAGGGATATGAACATGCAGTTTGTGCAGTGAAGGAGATTGTGACAGGCAATATCGAGGCTGCAATGAACGAGTATAATCGGAAAAAGAAGGAAAAATAAAATGATGCAGGCTTTTATCGCACCGCTTGCGGAACTTGCAGAATATCAGGAGATTTTACAGAAGCGAAGGAAAGAAAAGGGGATTCTGCAGATCGCAGGCTGTGTCAATTCACAAAAAACACATTTGATGTATGCGCTTGGCGATGGTTTTTCTTACAAGATCATCGTTTTTTCCAGTGAAGAAAAAGCGCAGAAGGCATATGAAGAATATCGCTTTTTAGATTCCGGGGTATTGTATTATCCGGCAAGAGATTTGTTGTTTTACCATGCGGATATCAAAGGAAATTATCTGATGAAGCAGCGGATGGAAGTAATCCGCAGTATGGTGACAAGACAAAAGAATCAGGAGATTACAGTGATTACGACTATGGATGCTTTTCTGGACGGGCTTTCTCCGGCAGAGGAGATCGTTTCGAAGCGGATTCAGATCTCATCCGGAGATACTGTTGATTTTACTAAGCTTCAGGAGAGACTTTCCGGCCTTGGGTATGTGCGGGAAGTACAGATTGAAGGACCGGGACAGTTTGCAGTGCGCGGCGGGATTCTGGATATTTTTCCGCTTACAGAAGAGATTCCGGTGCGTGTGGAGCTCTGGGGCGATGAGGTAGATTCGATTCGGACATTTGACGTAGAAAGTCAGCGTTCGATTGAAAACCTGCAGGAAATTGAGATTTATCCGGCAGCAGAACTGCAGAGTCAGAAGAAGCAGTCTTTTCTGGAGTATTTTCCGACAGAAGAGTCGATCCTGTTTCTGGATGAGCCGCAGAGGCTGATTGAAAAAGCAAATGAGATTGAAGAGGAATTTCAGGAGAGCGTCCGCAAGCGGGAAGAGGCCGGGCTGGAAGAAACGCAGGAGCTTACGGTATATCCGGTGCTGGAAATCTTAAACCGGATCAATCAGTTTTACGGAGTGGCATTTACCGCGCTGGAAGGAAAATGCAGGGGGTTAAAGATCCGGGAAACAGATTATATTCAGACGAAGGGTGTCAATCCGTATAACAACAGTTTTGAGATGCTCACAAGGGATTTGAAGCGGCTGAAAAGAAATCAGTACCGGGTGATCTTGCTGTCCGGTTCCAGGACAAGAGCAAAGCGCCTGGCGGAAGATCTGAGGGATTATGATCTGAGCAGTTTCTACAGCGAAGATATGGATCGTGAAGTGCAGCCGGGGGAAATTATGGTGGCATACGGGCATGTGACACAGGGATATGAATATCCGATGCTGAAATTCATGGTGATCTCTGAAACAGATATTTTTGGCAGACAGAAGAAAAAGAAGCGCAGAAAACTATATGAAGGACAGAAAATCCAAAGTTTCTCCGAATTAAAGGTTGGAGATTATGTGGTACATGAAAATCATGGTCTGGGTATCTATCAGGGAATTGAAAAGATTGAAGTAGATAAGATCACCAAAGATTATATGAAAATTTCTTATGCGGGAGGAAGCAGCCTGTATATTCTTGCAACGCAGCTGGATCTGATCCAGAAGTATGCAGGAGCAGATGCAAAAAAGCCAAAGCTGAACAAGCTGGGAAGTAACCAGTGGACGAAAACAAAGAATCAGGTGCGCGGGGCAGTCAGACAGATTGCCAGGGATCTGGTGGAGCTGTATGCGGCAAGGCAGCAGGAGAATGGATATCAGTATGAACCGGATACGGTCTGGCAGAAGGAATTTGAAGAAATGTTCCCGTTTGAGGAGACCGATGACCAGCTGCAGGCGATCGCCGATACCAAGCAGGACATGGAGAGCAAAAAGATCATGGACCGCCTGATCTGCGGAGACGTCGGATACGGAAAGACGGAAATTGCCATTCGGGCTGCATTTAAGGCGATCCAGGACGGAAAACAGGTGGTATATCTGGTGCCGACAACGATTCTGGCACAGCAGCATTACAACACGTTTGTGCAGAGGATGAAAGAATTTCCGGTGCGTGTGGATTTGCTCTGCCGGTTTCGGACGCCTGCCCAACAGAAGAAGACAACAGAAGATCTGAAAAAAGGACTGGTGGATATTCTGATCGGGACGCATCGTGTTTTGTCAAAGGATGTGGAATTTAAGGATCTGGGACTTTTGATCATAGATGAAGAGCAGCGATTTGGCGTGACACACAAAGAGAAGATTAAAAAACTGCGGGAAAATGTGGATGTACTGACGCTGACTGCAACGCCGATCCCGCGGACACTGCATATGAGTCTGATCGGAATCCGCGATATGAGTGTGCTGGAAGAGGCGCCGATGGATCGGATGCCGATCCAGACATATGTGATGGAGTACAATGATGAGATGGTCCGTGAAGCTATTCAAAGAGAACTGGATCGGGACGGACAGGTGTATTATGTATATAACCGGGTAAGTGATATTGCGGAAATTGCAGATCATGTGCAGAAACTTGTTCCGGACGCGACGGTGGCATTTGCTCACGGGCAGATGGCGGAGCATGAGCTGGAAAATATCATGTATGATTTCATCAACGGAGACATTGATGTGCTGGTGTCAACAACGATTATTGAGACCGGACTGGATATTTCCAATGCCAATACGATGATCATCCATGATGCAGATCGTCTGGGACTTTCTCAAATGTACCAGCTGCGGGGACGTGTGGGAAGATCCAATCGGATGGCGTATGCATTTCTCCTGTACCGAAGAGACAAGCTGCTAAAGGAAGTGGCGGAAAAAAGACTGGCGGCAATCCGGGAGTTTACAGATCTTGGTTCCGGATTTAAAATTGCGATGCGGGATCTGGAAATCCGTGGGGCAGGAAATCTTCTGGGTGCAGAACAGCATGGGCATATGGAGGCTGTCGGATATGATCTGTACTGCAAGATGCTCAATGAAGCGGTAAAACAGTTAAAAGGCGGAACCGAGGAGGAAATCTATACGACCGTGATGGATCTGAATGTGGATGCCTATATCCCGAATTCCTATATTCCGAACGAATATCAGAAGCTGGATATTTACAAGCGGATCGCGGGAATTGAAGATGAGGAAGAGATGGATGATATGCTGGAGGAGCTTATCGACCGGTTCGGGGATGTACCAAGAAAGGTACAGCAGCTTCTTCAGATCGCAGGTCTCAAAGCGCTTGCACATTCGGCCTATGTGACGGCAGTGGAACAAAAAGGAGAAGAATTCCGGTTTACCATGTATGAAAAAGCGAAGGTCAATCCGCAGAAAATTCCTCCGTTGATTCAGAGCTACCGGGGAAATCTGGTGTTTAAGGCGGAGGCAGTGCCGTATTTTGTCTATTATAAAAAGGGCAGAAATAAAAAGGAAAAGGATGAAACGGTTCTGGAACTTGTGAAAAAGCTCTTAAATGATATAAAGAGCTTGTTAGAGGAGAAAAAAGACGTTATAATAAAATAATTAGGTACAATTAGAGGAGGAATTTATGGTTGGATTGAAAAAAAGAGGTGTGATCACCGCGGTTGCCGGTATTTTAGCGGCGGTTACGATAACAGGATGCAGTGCTGCCCCTGATAATGATGCCACAGTAGTAACGGTCGGAACAGAGAAGGTTTCGTATGGTGTTGCTAATTTTTATGCGCGTATGCAGCAGGCGCAGTATGAGTCGTTTTATGCAGGCCTGATGGGGATGAGTGCGGACACAATGTGGAGCCAGGAAGTGGAAGAAGGCAAGACATATGAGGAGAATATGAAAGACAGTATTTTAGAGTCTCTGGAAAATATGTATCTTGTAAAACAGCATGCTTCTGAATATAAAGTGGAGTTGACAGACAAAGAAAAGAAGAAGATCGACAAAGCAGCAGAAGCGTTTGTGGAAGACAACACATTGGAGGACAAAGAAGTTGTGTCCGGATATAAAAAATATGTCAAAGAATATCTGGAACTTGCTACGATTCAGCAGAAGATGGATGCACCGATGAAAGAGGGCGTGGATGAAAATGTTTCAGATGAGGATGCAGCACAAAGGAAGATCGAGTATGTCCAGTTTTCTTATACGAAGAAAGATGATTCCGGACAGTCCGTTCAGATGACTGACGAGGAAAAGAAGGCAGAAAAAGAAAAGGCACAGACCTTTCTGGATACAGTCAGCGCAGATCCGGACAAGGACATGAATGCAGCAGCTGCTTCGGCAGAAAAAGAAGTGCAGACGGCGACATTTGATTCTGAGTCCAGCACACTGAACGCAGATCTTTTAAAAGCGGCAGATGCGCTGGAAAATGTAGGGGACGTGACAAGCCTGATCGAGACAGACGACGGAATCTACGTGGCGAAGCTGACAAGCAAGCTGGATCGTGAGGCAACAGATCAGAAGAAAAAAGAAATCGTAGAAGAGCGCAAGCAGAAACAGTATGAAGATCAGGTGGAAACATGGCGCAAAGAGACTGATATCAAGGTAGACAAAAAAGAATGGAAAAAAGTAGACTTTGAAGATCAGGGCGTGAATGTAAAGCAGACAACGACTGATTCAGAAAAATAGAATGTAGGAAAAAGGAGAAGAAATCCTGAAAAAGTGAGGGATTTCTTCTCCTTTTTATTTGCGCCGTTGGAAAATCTGTACAAGAACAATCAGCAATAAAAGGGCGGACAGACTGTATCCGAGGAAACTGATCCAAGGGAGTCCAAACCATCTTGGAATGCTGTAAATGTCCGAGGCAAGACCTGATCCGATAAACAGGGCAGCAGAAAGAATCGTCAAAAGCACCCGGTTTGTAATGGAATAAACATCACGGCGGAAATGCTCGCCATCAGAAAGCTGCAGGTTGACTTGTGCCTGCCCGTTTTTTGTAATGTTTAAAAGATCAGAAAGCTGGGCAGGGATGTTGAGGGATTTGTCCAGCGAAGTATAAACCTGGCGTCCCTTATGTTTTAAAATATGCTTTGCATCCAGTTCATGGATCAGCAGATTGGACATATGTACAGATAAAATCCGCAGCAGATTTACATCCGGAGCACATGCACTTAAAGTACCTTCGATCGTGATCATGCTTCGTGCAAGTAGCGTGACATCCGGGGTAATTGCAAGCCGGTGATCCTTGACCAGCTGCAGGAGCCGTTCGATCAGATCGCCAAGCCGCATGGTGCCGAAGTCCATGGAAACATACTTGCTGACAATATCATCAATGTCCGTGTACAGGCGGGCATGGTTGACACGCTCCTGAGGTTCGGCAAACGCGAGTAATACGTTTTTCAGAGAATAAATATCATTCTCAAGAAGTGCCGTGATCGCTTTGCGAAGCAGCAGCTTGGTGTTGGAAGACAGATGTCCTGCCATTCCGAGATCCAGCCATGCAATCTGCCCTTTGCTGATCCAGAGATTTCCAGGATGCGGATCCGCATGGAAAAATCCATCCTCCAAAATCTGCTTGCAGTAGTTTTCCGCTGTTTTTTCGCCAATTTCAGTCATGTCGTAGCCAAGACTTTTTAGTTCCTCTATATGATCGATCTGGATTCCGTCGATATAGTCCATGACAAGAAGTCTTGGAGTCGTCAGTTCGTGATACACCACGGGGCAGGTCGTATAGGCGATTTCTTTTTGGTTGGCGTAAAACAGATCTAGATTGGCGGCCTCTTTTTCAAAGTCAATCTCTTCTCTGGTAGTCTCCCAGAGTTCATCTAAAATCGTATGAAAGTCGATCAGATTTTTAGTTCCCAGTGTCAGTTTTAAAATACCGGAAGCTTTTTTTAAAAGCCGGATATCATTTTCCATCGTCTTTTGGATGGCCGGTCGCTGTACCTTTAAAACAACCTTTGTTCCGTCTTTTAGCTGTGCGGGATGTACCTGTGCAATGGAAGCAGAGCCAAGCGGAGTCTGTTCGATGGAAGAAAAAATGTCAGAGACAGGTCGCTGTAATTCGGATTCAATGATTGAGACTGCAGTCTCATATGGCATGGGGATCACATCGGTACGAAGCCTTGTCAGCTCCTGACAGTATACTTCCGGGAGCATATCGGAACGCATGGACATGATCTGCCCCAGCTTGACACAAGTAGGGCCCAGATCTTCCAGAATCTCGCGGAGCTTGACCGGTGTCAGACCCGAGGTCAGATGGTGTTTTTTTAAAACTTTTAAAATCTCGTTCAGCCGCCTGCCGGAGGCGGCTGAATCTTCTTCCGTGTATGATGGATACCGGGAAGGATCCATTGGTTTTTGTTCTTTATTCATTCTGATTCTTCTGGTGTCCTTTCATCGGAGGTAATATCTGGATCTTCAGGCTGTTCTTTTCTTGCTTCTTCTGTCTGGGCAATCTTTTCTTTCAGAGCGTTTAATTCCTCTTCGGTCATCTGATCGACAGAATTCATGGCATCTGTATAATTCCTGGTAACGGTGACAGAAATATGTTCTTTGACTTTTTCTTTTGCTGTATGTTTCAGTTCTTCATTGAGCATTCTGCCCTGTGCAACGGTCAGTTCGCCTTTTTCTACCAGATCATCGATCAGTTCTTTTGCGTTTTCTGCAGTAGAGGCGACAGCACCTACACCTGCTAAAAATACTTTTCTTAATCCTTCTGTGAATTCCATAAAGACCATCCTTTCTTGAAGTACATGATTGTCATTTGTTTTTTCTTTATTATAGCACGTATCAGGAGGAATGTTTCTTACTTTTTTGTTAAAAATATGAAAAAAGTAAGAGGAAAAAAGCAAAATATGGTACAATTTTCTATATCAGACAGGGGAGGTAACAGGTGTGGAAAAAGTAAGAGAGAAGGTACTTTTTGCACTGCAGGAAGTACAGAGGGCAGTGATTGGAAAGCAGGAAGTGACAGAGACGGTGATGAAAGCATTTTTGGCGGGTGGGCATGTGCTGGTGGAGGATATTCCGGGACTTGGCAAGACGACCATGGCGATTGCTTTTTCCAGAGCGATCGGACTGCAGAAGCGCAGAGTGCAGTTTACACCGGATGTACTTCCGTCAGATCTGACTGGATTTACCATCTACCAGAAAGAGAGAAATGTGTTTGTATATCATCCGGGAGCCGTGGTCTGCAACCTGCTTCTGGCAGATGAGATCAACCGGGCGTCTCCGAAGACGCAGTCAGCCCTTTTGGAAGTGATGGAAGAGGGGCAGGTGACCGTGGATGGAAAAACCAGGAAGATTGCTCCGCCGTTTCTGGTGATCGCTACGGAAAATCCGTCCGGCTCCGCAGGGACGCAGCTGCTGCCGGAATCTCAGTTGGATCGTTTTATGGTCTGTGTAAAGATGGGATATCCGACAATTCGTGAAGAGATGGAGATTCTGCGAAAAAATGAGAATGGCCGTACGTCAGATGCCGTTCAACAGGTGATGACAAAGGAAGAACTTGAGGAAGCACAGCGGGAGACTGCACAGATTTTTATGCATGAGCGGATTCTGGAATATCTGGTGCAGCTGGCACAGGCTACCAGGGAACATGAGATGCTGGAGCTGGGGATGAGTCCAAGAGGAACAGTGGCACTTGCAAAGATGGCGAAAGCGGGTGCGTATCTGGCAGGAAGAGAATATGTGGTTCCGGCAGATGTCAGAGGAGTGTTTCGGGAGACTGCGCAGCATCGGATCCTGTTAAATACGAGGGCAAGGATCAGCAAAGTAAAACAGGAGGAAGTACTGCAGGAAATTTTGTCCGCAGTAGAGCCACCATCATTGAAAAAGCGATAAAAGGAGCGTATATGGGAAAACGGATGATAACATATCTTCTGGTGCTTGGCGCAGTGGGATATCTGTTTCTGATGTATATTTATCCGGCACTGAGCGGGCTGTTGATTTTTGTGCTTCTGTATCCGGCGGCAGGAATCGTTTATCTTATTTTTGCGGGGAGAGGACTCTCTGTCAGAGTAAAGCAGCTCTCGGATTACGGAGAAAAAGAACAGCAGATGAAAGTCAGTATACAGGTTTGCAGGGAAAGCTCTCTTTGGATCGGAAAGTGCAGGGTTCTGCTGGAAATGGAACATGCAGTATCCGGCATCAGACAAAAGGACAGTTTATGGATTTCTGAAAAGCAGGCAGACTATACATTTGAACCAGACAGGTGCGGAGAGTGGAAGCTGACGATTACAGAAGTGAGAATCTATGATTTTATGGGAATTTTGTCTGTGGGTAAAAAGCAGCAGGAAAAGCAGCGATTCACAGTCCTGCCGAAGATCTGTGCAATGCCGGTAGAGATTGGGAGAAGGACGCGGGAATTTCCAGTTGAGCCGGAAACCTATTCCAATGAAAGGGGTGGGCAGGATGCTACGGAAATCTATCAGATCCGGGAGTATCACATTCCGGATCCGGTGCAGATGATCCACTGGAAGATCAGTGCCAAGGCGGGAAAAATGATGGTCAAAGAATCCAGTCATCCTCTTGGATGTGCGGTATGTATCAGACTCTGGCTTTCGGATGCTGCGAAAGATTTCAAAAAGCTGGAGCGTATGATCGAGATCTGCGCTTCACTTTCCAGGACACTGGTAGAAGAACACTGTATGCACGTTGTGGCATGGTTTGATCAGAAAAACGTCCGTGTTGTGCGATGGCGCGTGAAGGATGAGGAGACGTTTTATGAAATGCTCTGGGAGCTGATGGAAGCAGTCCCTGCAGCGAAACGAGAGGAAGAGCAAAGCGGGTTTGAAGAAGTGTTTCGAACACAGAATTTTTCCAGTGTTCTTGTCCTGGACGGACAGGGGATTCAGGGATGGAACGATACTGGGATTATCCAGGTGTGATATGGGGAGAAGGGGTATGAAAAGAAAAAAGAAGGATTTGAATCAACATAGCTGGAAAGTTCATATCTTACAGTTTCTTACCGTTGGTTTTGCACTGTGGTCCTGGTGGGAGACTGCAGCCGGAGTGAATTTGACGCAGAAATTACCTCAGGATCAGACAGAGAGGTGGATGGCAGTACTTTTGATCACCGGGTTTTTAGGGAGTGTCTGGCTTGGGACAATGCTGGTAAAAAGAAAGAAGCTCCTGCTTTGTATTTCTGCGGTTTTCTATCTTGTACCAGCAATATATGCGGCGGTTTTGACGTATTTCCCGGATCCGAGAGAATGCTGGCTTCAGATGATTGCAGCCGGATTGTATGTGACAGTGCTTACATCTATGTCTTATAATGTTCTGCAGAATGTCTGCATTGCGGGAATAAGCTTCGTATTTCTGGCATTTTGTTCGGTTCAGCTGGGAGAGCAGATGGAGCCGATGAAAGAAAAAGAAGATGGAGTATATCGGACGACCAGACGATATGTGAAAGAGCATGTAATCCAGAAAGCAGAAGAGACGTGGAATGCATGGAGTGCAGACAGGCAGACAAGAAAAGAAGCACAGACGAAAAAGGAAGAGCAAAAGGAAGAGTCAGAAAAAGAGGAACAAAAAGCACAGGCAGAGATCCCGCAGACAGAGCAGAATATGATTCCGGAAGAGACAGGCATGGATTCTTCCGGCGGTATGGAAGATTTGCGGGAGCTGGGCAGCTTTGTACCCAGGAAGGGTGTGTTGTTCACTGTGACGCAGGAGGAAATGCCGACAGATACGATTTATGTTTCGGAGAAATATGGAAAAGAATATGACGGGGGATCCTGGAGCGAAGGAAGTGCGACGGATCCGGCAAGTGTATATTTGCAGTATCCATCTTCTTTGAAGCAACTTCGCAAATTGTGCAGCGAACTGCAGGAAGCAGATTCTTTTGAAGAAGCAGAGCGGTTCGTGGAAGAAACATTAAAACGTCAGGCTGTGTATGATGTAAATCCGGGGTCGACACCGTCCGGTGAGGATTTTGCGGAGTACTTTTTGTTTGAAAACCACAGAGGATTTTGTGTGCATTTTGCAACGGCTGCAACTTTGATGTATCGAATGATGGGGATTCCGGCCAGATTTGCAGAGGGTTATGCCATTCCGGCATCTGCATTTTCACAGCGGGAAAATGGGCCATATGTGGCAGAAGTTGAGGGCAGCATGGGCCATGCCTGGTGTGAAGTCTGGCAGGAGGATACCGGCTGGAAGGTCGAGGATCATACAGGTGCAGCTTCTGCGTTGGAAAATGTAGAGAGGGAAAGGGCATCATCGGATACGTGGCAGCAGATCCGAAAGGCGATCTTTCAGTGTTTGAAGGTAATCGGCGTTATACTTCTGGTGTTCGCGCTGATAATATTGCAGGCGTGGATACGGACTGTGCGGAAACGAAAACGGTGTCGAACAGGATCAATCGATGTAAGGGTACGGTTTGTTTATCAGAGCCTGTACGAGGTTGCAGAGTTTCTGCATCCATCCGGGGAAGATCCATTTTCAATGCAAGGAAAAGAAGCGGTGAAGAAATCTCTTCCGGAACTGGAAGAGACCGATCTAAACTGGATGTATGATACGATGATGCGCACTATGTTCTATAAAGGCTGTGATATCCGCGATGGAGAACAGATGTATCGTTTGTATGGACAATGCAGAAAAAAAGTAAAACAAGGATTAAACGCCTGGAAAAGGCTGCAGTGGAATGTGATAAAATGTTTTCCATAGATAAAAAACAGATTATATTTATAAAGAGAAAATGAAGTGACTGTGACAAGTTTTTAGATTTCGTTCATTGCTTTTGCTGAAAGAAACTTGTATAATTGCATGTATTGAAATTCTACAGGAG
>SKEQ01000336.1_pt1 | contig 41594 bp, 74 predicted proteins | sample 4826751 | NCBI WGS metagenome assembly SKEQ01 (sample SAMN11008805, study PRJNA524170) | human gut metagenome | biome: Human fecal sample; material: Feces; isolation source: fecal sample from pouch patient p44 | host: Homo sapiens | place: Israel: Tel-Aviv | collected 2013-07-11
CAACAGCCGGGTACTACGGAGCAGCAACAGCCGGGTACCGCGGAGCAGCAACAGCCGGGTACCGCGGAGCAGCAACAGCCGGGGACCGCGGAGCAGCAACAAGTCGTGGAAAATCATCAACAGGCGAAAACGGATTATCTGTTGCAAGAGGAAACGGGGTAAAAGCAAAAGGAGGGATAGGTTCGATTTTGGTTATTGCAGAAGAAGAAAATAGCTGTAAAATTTCCAACTGGAAAGCAGTAGTTGTTGATGGAGTAAACATCAAAGCAGATACATGGTATATGCTTAAAGATGGGGAACTCATAGAAGCGGAAGATTAGATTTATAAAATGCCCCGGCGGTGAAGCGAACACCAACCGGAGCTGTAACCACATTAACCACACTAATGCGGATACAGGAATATTTTACCATTTTCTCCTGTATTACGCAAGCACAGGAGGAAAATATTTATGAACATTGAAAACCAGAAGGACAAGCCAACATGGGAAGGGCTGGAGCAGTATTTTGCGGTGGAGGTTATCGAGCAGAGCAAGAGGAATGCAAAGCATTGGTTTATAGCGTTCTTGGTAACACTGGCGGCGCTGATAGGCACCAATGCTGCATGGCTTTATACCGCTGGTACATATGACTATGTTTCCCAGGATGGCACTGGACTGAACAACATTAACACAGGAACACAAGGAGACTTAGAGAATGGGACAGAGAGCCAGGATTAAAAAGAACGGCAAGAGCCGGGGAATCAAGAGGAAGAGAAGGAGATAAACGATGTACATCAATCCATTTTTGGCAGGAGTTGTTTGCACTGTTATTGCAGAGATACTAATAATTATAGCAATAGCGCTTTACCAGTATTTTAAAAGTTGATAGGAGGTAGTAAGAGTTGAAACTTAGTAGAGATAAAATTGATATTGCTCTGGCTAGAAATTCTTTGACTATAACAAATCTTTCCAAACGGTATGGAGTGAGCCGAGCGCGTATGAATGTTATTTTAAATATGCGGGAAGTTACACCTGTGTGTGCTGGACGCATGGCAAATGCTCTTGGTGTGGATGTAAAAGAGATAGTAGAAGATAATTTATCCTGGAATGTATAAACGAAAGGAAGTGAGGTCGTGAAATCTAAGAAGCCGTCAGAATGGCAAAAGGACAACATTAGGGTACTAATAGAAGAGGCTAAGATAAGAAATAACTTTGATGATGATGAATTGGCCCAGTACTTGGGATTTTCTACAAGCTATTTTAGAGAACGCAAGGCCAACCCATGTAAACTGACAATAGAAAAGCTTCAGATACTTCTGGAGCTGACCAAAAAGGAGATGAAATTTAGTGAAACAGCTTGAATACATACCTGTTGGGAAAACCCACTTAAGCCCGCGGCAGAAAGACCGGATGATTATACGCGGTTTAACCGCTGCGGTGATGGTCTTAAGCGGATTGCTGGTGATATGCGTGGCGGTGATATTATGAGCCGCCGCAGGAATGGCACCAACCGGGCCGGGGCAATGACAAATGCCAGTCGGTACACCGGATATGGTAAGCCAATAAAAAAGGTCGTCAGCTTGACAGAGCTAAACGACCGGATACAAAAAATAACTCAGTCTGATTATATCAGAGATTATGGAGGTTTGCAAGATGGAAGATAAGTATAAGATACTATATCACTATCTTTGGACACGTTTTAGAAAAGAGACTGCACAAAAGGCCATAGATGCAGCTACTACTGAGGTCAAAGAGCATTATGACCAAATATTAGAGGATATGGCTGTGATAGAGGCAGAAGTTATTTTGGAGGAATATTGTGAATAACAGTCAATGTGACTCTTGCGGATGTTTTCTTGACCCGGAACATTGGAAAGAATGTGATAAATGCAGGGGGAAGGACAGAGAACATCATAAACAGCATTATAAGGAGATTATAAAACATGAATCTGGAACACAAGACGATTGACGGTACTGCAATGGTATCTTATCTCCGGGATAGACAGTCACTCTTGCCTATTGGAAGTGTTGCAAGAAAGGAACTTGAAATGGCTGTCATCTATATAGTTGGAACGCTCATGAAGGAGGAAAAAGATGGGGAATCTTGACTTATACGAAAAGGTCCGTTCTGTCCCAGATAGCGCCAAGAAAACCATTAAGGGAGGCCGTACCAGCGGTATGACCGATATTAACCCTATGTGGCGCATAAAAGTCCTTACTGAGCAGTTCGGACCATGTGGGATAGGATGGTACTATATCCCAATTCGGAAGTGGTTGGAAACATCAGGGAATGAGATAGCAGCTTTCGTGGATATCGAGTTATACATAAAGGTTGATGGGGAGTGGTCTAAACCAATCGCTGGGAACGGCGGGAGCATGTTCGCATCAAAGGAAAAGTCTGGAATATATGTATCTGACGAATGTTACAAGATGGCAACAACAGACGCTATATCCGTAGCATGTAAGGAGCTTGGGATTGGTGCTGATGTTTATTGGGATTCAGACCGAACTAAATACAATAAGCAGAATAATCCTGATTTGATTAATGAATCCGATATCAATAAAATATTTCTGGAACTGAAACGAACGGGAATAGGAATTAAAAATGTGCTATCGAAGTATGGATTAACTGATATCCATGATATGACCAGTTCTCAGGCGAATGAAACAATCAAAAAGCTGAAAAAGAATCCAGATAAAGAGTCAGCAACCCAGCCTCCAAATGATATGCAGGATAGTGGACTTCCCTGGAATTAAAGAGGTGATTATATGCATGAGTCAGCGGATATAACGGCATACAAACTGGTTCCTGAGGGGACATATTTGCAGATATTTATTCCTGGGAAGAATCTCATGGAACCGATTATTGAGAAGCACATGAATAGTTGCAGCATATGGCTTGACGATGGAAGACACATCAGTTCCGACCAGCGCCGAAAGATTTATGCTACGGTCAATGATATATCGGCTTATTCCGGGAATGTGCCGGAGGTCGAGAAAGAATGGCTTAAGTATTTACATATCAACCGAACCGGATGCGGATATTTTTCTCTGTCTGATTGCTCCATGGATACTGCCAGGGAATTTATTAATACCATGCTGGATTATGCGCTGGAGCAGGGAATACCGCTGCTGGATTTTGCACTTAACCGTACCGATGATATAGGCCATTATCTGTATGCATGTTTAAAACTTCGGAAGTGCGCCATATGCGGTCGAGAGGGTGAAATACACCATGTAGACACAATTGGCATGGGGAATGACCGGAGAAAGGTTGATGATTCGGATTATCGGAAAATATGTCTATGCCGGCAGCACCATACAGAAGGGCATAACATAGGGATGACAGAGTTTGAGAGCAAATATAAGGTATATGGTATCAAGTTTGAGGAGAATTAGGATTTACCGGGAGAACCGGAGGAAGGGATAGGTATATGAAGGAACAATTTGACCAGAAGATGCTACATTTTGCAGCGGCTTTGAGCGATGTGTATAAAGAGGACGATGAAAAAGAGGGCCTTGCGCTGGCCCCGCTGGAAATGAAAGAGGATGAGTTGACGGAAGATTTTACTGCAATGATTTATGCACAGTGGGTACTGTACAGGAGAGTTACGGGAGATGACATTGACATTTTGGGGTTCACTCATGTTGTAAATCGACTTGTATTTCAGCAAATTATGAAAGACAACGGTATTCTGCAAAACTGAAATTTTGGTATCTATTCCCTTTGCGGGATGATACATACAACGGGAGGGATTATTTGAAGAATAAACGAACTGTTAGCGAAGAAGTTCAGGCAAGGGTATATAATGCGCTCCTTGTAGGTAAAGAGAATGCATTGAACAGAGATGAACTGGTATCCAAGATAGGTGAATCGGATAGAGATATACGAACCGCAATTGAGATATTAAGGCACGATAAAGTGATTCTTACATTGACAACAGGGAAAGGTTACTATATACCCCGTGACGATGCACAGGGACGGCAAGAAACAGAGAAATGGCTTGTCAGCCAGAATAATAGGATTAAGAGTATAAAGGCAGCAGAACGTGGCGCACAGCTGTTTATAAGCCGGAATAAGAAAAAAGATAAAGGTATTCCCGGTCAGATTAGTATGTTTGGAGCTGGGTTATGAGAGATAGTGTTGTATTTTATCGCAGCTTCTGGGAAGCCATTAAGCAGCTGCCGGAAAAAGAAAGATTGGAATCTCTTACAGCAATCTTAGAATATGGACTTGATGAAATAGAGCCTAAATCGGCAGGTGTTGCATCGGCAATGTTTTTAATGGCAAAACCACAAATTGATGCGAATAATCGCAGATACCAAAACGGAACTAAGGGTGGTAGGCCAGTAACCAAAACAGAACCAAACAATAACCTAGAATCCAATTATAATAAACCAAGTGATAACCAAACCATAACCAAAGCAAAACCTAAGGAAAAGGATAATGTAAAGGAAAAGGATAATGTAAATGATAATAATAAAAAAACATTTACTCCACCTTCGGTGTCGGATGTGTCCGATTATTGCGCTTTGAATGGATATGGCATTGACCCAGAGAGTTTTGTTGATTTTTATGCATCAAAGGGATGGATGGTTGGGAAAAACAAGATGAAGGACTGGAAAGCCTCGGTAAGGACCTGGGTACGAAGCCAGCGGCAGGAATCGACCGCCAAAGGCAGTAAAAATCAGTTTCATAATTTTGACCAGCGAGATACGGACTATGATGCGTTGATGTTAAAACAGGTAAAAGACTGGGTGGCGGAGGAAGCAAATGAAGGAAATACATAAAAAAATTCTGGTGTATGTAAAGCAATACATGTTAGAGCATGATTATCCCCCCACAACCAGGGAAATAGGGGATGGGGTTGGTTATACGTCAAGCTCTACTATCTGGGGATATCTGCGAGATATGAAAGAGATAGGGTTAATTGGTTATGTGGATGAATGCCCTAGAACTATAACAATACCAGGAATGCATTACACATGCGATACCAAGGATAACATTCAGGCAAGGGGGAATTGAATTGCCAGATAACAAAATGAAAAATCAATATAGCGAGAATTCGGAACGTCAAAGAATGGCAGCGATTAAGGAAATGGAGAAATACCCATCACCTATGACAAAAGCATTTCTTCGACCGGCATATGATAGGACTGAAATATGTCCTGATTTTTCTAGGCGTCCAAGTAATCAAAACACGTATTTTCGGAAGGAGAAGTTATGACAATAAAGGATTACAACACGATTTTATATCCGAGGATTAGCTGCGCTACAGTGTTTGTTAATGGAATCGAACATGCGATGCAAAAGACTGATAATCCAGACGAGATACGGAAACAACTTGCCTGTATCGGTTGGTCTGATGAATGTAAAGAAACTATTCTGGCGGCACTTGAGTGCTATAAAGAAATATTACTACAACAGGTAAACTGAAAAATTTAACATTTTACAAAGAAAGAAGGTGCTCTATGAAACTTATTGATGCAGATGCGCTCATGGAAGATATTGAAATACGCATGAAATCGAAAGAAAATGATTTTAAGGCCGTTTCAGAGTTGATTGCAATAAACAGATATATAGCCCAAATATCTCCTGTAAAAAAGCAGGATAGTGAGTGGTATCAGGTGGAGGAGCGGCTGCCGAAGGCGAAAGAGGATGTTTTGGTTTGCACAAAGAGCGGGTGGATTTTGATAGCCTGGTATGGCCCTAATGGTCAAAGGTGGCATATAACACCAGCAGATGCAGGAATCACTCGGGAAGATATTGCTGCCTGGATGCCATTGCCGGAACCATTTAATCCACGAACTGAAATTTTCTAACCTAAGAAAAAACAAATTGAGGAAAAAATTATATGCACAGAATAAAAACTGAGCGGTGGACACCCGCCAAGATGATACCACCGCTCCCGTAAATACGTCTGAGTATATTATACCTTACTCAGACGTGAAAATCAATACGAATGAGGAGGATATAATTATGAGTACACAGACAATAAAAGCCGAAATAATCAACAATGTACTGGTAGCAATGTCCTTATATATCATGGAGCAACAGACTCTTACCATTCTTCAAAATGTAATGCAGCAGGAGTTAGTAAGGGTGAATATGGAGGAAATAACTACACTTCCAGCAGAAAGAAAGGATGATATAAGCCAGAGGAATCAGTACATAATACAGTTATTCCTGATAAAAAAGCGTGATTTGGCAAGAGGAACCAAAGAAAACTATCTTAATTCCATACGAAGATTGCTGACAGAGATAAGCACAAAATCACTGGACCAGATGGACACCACTGATATTGATTGGTATTTATCGCGGTATGAAATTAGAAATGTGTCCAGTGGAGGAAACAAAAACCAGCCTAGCACTTATAATAACGAGCGCCGTTTTCTGTCGGCATTCTTTACATGGATGCGCCTTGAAAAGCTTATTGCAGATAATCCGGTAGAGTCTATACCAGCAAAGAAAGTACCAATTAAACCGATTGATTACTACAGTCCAGAAGAATCAGCAAGGTTAAGGGATGCGTGCAAAAATATCCGAGAAAGGGCATTGCTGGAGGTGTTGCGCAGTACGGGGGCCAGGATAGGGGAGATTGCGGAAATAACCCTGGACCAGATAGACATGAGAACCGGCGATATTTGGATTCAGGGAGAGAAAAGCGGAAGATATCGGACTATCTATCTGGATGATGATGCGCGGCATTATTATGGACTGTATTTGGACAGCAGGAAAGATGATTGTCCATATATGTTCCCGCGCTCCAGAAAACCGTATGGAAAGATGACTACCTGTGGATTTCGGGCGATATTGAAAACCATAAGAAAGAGAGCCGGACTCACATGTCGCGTATATCCGCATAAGTCACGAAAGACGCTGGGGATGAATCTGAAAAATCGAGGGGTTGATATTGGAACCATACAAGAAATTATGGGACATGCAGACCCAGGAGTTACGGCACGTTATTATGCACAGTCTAACCCGCGTACTCTTCGTTCAATAAGGGAAAGGGTTAATGTGTAGGAAGGAGGGCTATGAGGACCAGGGACAAGAACTATAGTGATTATGGCATTACCGATGATGAAGCCAAACGCATAAAAGAATACTGCCAGACCGCCAGCGTAGAAGATAAGCTAACATTGTTCCAGTGTGCCATATCCTCCGCTCCTGGCCTGGAGGTGGAGATATACGAAAGCCTTGTAAGTAATATCGGATATGACAAGCTGAGTAAGAGGAAGAATATACCAATTAAACGGGATGACTTTTACGGGTATCAAAGAAAAACGCTGGATGAATATAGGCGGTTAATGACATTGTTTGGGAGGTGGAAAGGATGATTAATACTGATAGCACTATACGGGTAACATAATTTTTATATGCTTTAAGATTGGCTATAGAAGCCAGTAAGAAATTAACCGATGAAGATATGGTAATGCTTGAAAACATTGCGGAGAAAATGGAGGAAATAAAAAAATGAAATGCCCATATCGTAAAGAAACAAGTTTAATCAAAACGGTTGAAACAGAAAAAACCTTTGATACATTTGCTGATTGTTATGAAGATGAATGCAGGCTGTACTGTCACGAAACAAAAAGTTGTCTTAGGGCAGAAGCGCATAAAGCACAGATATTTGGTACAGTCAAGTATTCACAATAACGATAAAGCAAAGGGTGGAATTAAATAGAAACAATGGATACGCTTAAATGTGGGGACGGTTTGAACAACGCGAACATGGTAAAATTAGTATAGGACTATTATATTGCATGAGGTGCAGATATGGTTATTAACCTATTGAAAGAATGCTGTGAAAACTGTATATACATTGATGTGAGAGCAGAGAATAAAACTGAAACATATAGAAACACGTTGAATTCTAATATTACAAGAAAAACAACGGCTACTATCTGGTGTGCGCATATGGAAGTATGCAAAGAATACCGTGAAGCAGAAAGCAAAAATGAATCTTAGCTCAATTATGAAAAAGCTCCAGCGCGCCATATTGCAGACTGGACTTGTAATCAAGATATCCACCAGCCAATTCTACAGCGAGGAACAGGGGCGCATGATAACCATATGGATATTAAGCACCCCTGTACTACAACAGGATAAGCATGGGGAGTGGAAAACCAGGGATTATGAGATACTGCGGAGTGCATCGGGGATTGAGATTGTGAAGTGCTTGCAGGAGATATGGGAGGCGGTGAAGGGATGGGAACTATTGGAGAAAATATAATATATTTCAGAAAAAAGCGACATTTAAGCCAATGCGAACTTGCAAAGCTTATGGGAGTTTCTCAAAACGCGGTATACGGATGGGAAAACAATAAAAGAAAACCATCTATTGATATATTGAAAAAAATGTCAGAAATTTTGAGAATTACTTTATATGATATTGTAGAAGGTGAAGGAACGGAAGAAATAATATGGATTCCTATTAATGATAGATTTCCGAATGAGAATCAAAAAGTCTGGGTGACATTGGAATATCATGGAGGTGATAGACGGATTGATAAATGTATCTATCGTGGTGGAAGTTTTATGAAAGATAAATATATTTCATGCGATAATATTGTAGTTGCATGGATGCCCAGATTTGTGCCGGAACCATATAGAGAAAGACAGGACGGTGGTTAAGTGGAACTTACACCAAAGCAGAAAGCGTTTGCGGATTATTACATAGAGTGCGGGAATCAGACAGAATCGGCAAGGAGAGCTGGTTATTCGGAACGGACGGCGGCAGTAATAGGCAATGAAAACCTTAAAAAACCTAATGTTATTAAATATATCTCAGAGCGCCAGAAACAAATTGACGATTCCCGTATAGCTGATGCTGCTGAAATACTGCAATATTTTACATCCGTAATGCGTGGAGAGGTCAAGGACCAATTCGGACTTGATGCTCCACTGGCAGAGAGAACCAAAGCAGCGGTGGAACTGGCAAAGCGCAAGATAGATACAGATAAGAAGCAGGAGGGCGGCGGGATTACCATTGTCAACAACATACCAAGACCAGACAACAATAAATCTGACTGATGTAATCGCCCCATCCTTCTATGACGTTCACTGGGATATTCTGGACGGTAATCATACATATTACGACCTGTACGGCGGGCGAGGTTCCGCGAAGTCCTCTTTTATATCAGCGGAGATTGTGCTAGGTATGATGGACGACCCAGAGGCCAATGCTGTTATATTCCGTAAATATGCCGTAACCATTGGAGAATCAGTCTTTGAGCAGATACAGTGGGCCATAGATGCATTGGGTGTAACAGACTTATGGGAATCCCGTACAAGCCCATACAGATTCGTTTATAAGCCGACAGGACAAAAAATAATATTCCGTGGACTTGACAAGGCAAAGAAAACAAAATCTATAAAAGCCAGTAAAGGATACTTTAAATATCTATGGTTCGAGGAACTGGACGAATTTGCAGGACCGGAAGAAATACGAACTGTTGAACAGTCAGTATTGCGTGGTGGCAGCAAGTTTGTTGTATTTAAATCCTTCAACCCGCCTATCAGTCAAAGCAACTGGGCGAATCAGTATGTGAACACTCCAGACGATAGCGCGTATAGGCATAAAAGCGATTACCGTTCTGTGCCGGTTGAATGGCTGGGAGAAATGTTTATTGAGCGCGCCGAACATCTGAAGGCTACAAATGAGCGCGCATACAACCACGAGTATTTAGGATTGCCGGTTGGGCTTGGTACAAATATATTTGATATGCTGGATGTACGGACAATCACAGACGAGGAAATCCAGAAATACCAAAGCATATACCAGGGGCAAGACTGGGGCTGGTTCCCGGACCCAAAAGCATTTATCCGGGCTGCTTACATACCAAACAAAGAATTGGTTGTGTTGCTTGATGAAATGGGTGGCTGTAAAATCCGTAATAGTAAGATGGTGGAGGATATACAGGCGGCTGGGTACGATGATTATACAATCTATTGCGGTGTGGATGAAGAAGAAAGCATTATAGACTTCCGTGACGCTGGTTTACCGGCACGTAAAGCCATTGTAACACCGGGTAGTAGGAAATATACGTTTGAGTGGTTGCAGTGCCGTACAATCGTTATAGACCCGGCGCGCACGCCGCGGGCATATAAAGAAATCATAGAATATGAGCATGAGGTAGACAGTAATGGAGAAGTGATAGCAGATTACCCGGATGGAAACGACCACTGGATTGACGCTCTTCGTTATGCCACAAGCCCATTATCAATGCGAAGGGGGAACAGCGCGTAATGAGTGACTTTTTAAAGTTTTTTGATGATAAAGTAAACAACTATCCTATGCACATGAATATATATTATTCAAAAATTATGGATTGGTGTATTCGCATCTGGAAAAAAGGGTGTGATGAAAGCGGAAAAGACATTGAAATATTGAGTGTACAGGATGGTGATATGGAATTGTGCTTTGCAAAAGCGCATGTAGCACTGAAAGAGTGGCTATGTCAGAACGAGGGTGGATACTAATAATGAGTAATGTTACGAAAATCCTGCCAGAAAATGAACGGTGTCAGATATGCCGCAAGAGGAAAGCAGAATTTCTTTGTGATATGCCAGTGGGAAGAATGAGAACACTTCATTTTAAAAATGATGATGGAACAACCGATTATGAAAATAGCTTTAAATGGTTTACTAATACATGTGACAAAAGCGTATGCAGCAAATGCGCAACTGAAATTGCGGGAGACATACATTTTTGCAAAAAATGCATAGAGAAGCTAAAGCGAGTTATAGGGTGACTAAATGGGACTAATAACATGGGCTAAAAAGGTGATAGGAATGATATTCAAGCGACAGGCAGAAGAAGATTTCAACGTTGAATCAGTGGTATCCCCGGAGATGGAAAGCAAGATTGCAGAGTGCGCCAATATCTACCGGGGTACTCCCTATTGGGTGAATGCTGACGATAACGTTAAGACAATCAATTTTGCAAAGGCTATCTGTTCAGAGACGGCCCGGCTTGCTACCCTGGCAATCGGAATACAGATTGATGGGAGCGCGCGGGCGGCATGGCTCCAGGAGCAGATTGATAAGATATATTTCCAGATTCGTCACTGGGTAGAATATGGTATGGCCTACGGCACAATCATCCTTAAGCCAAATGGTAAGGGACTGGACATATTCACACCTATGGATTTTATCATTACGGATTGCGATAATGAAGGTATCTATGGGATTGTATTCAAGGATAGCTACAGCGAAAATGATAAGTATTATACCCGGTTTGAGTATCATCGGTTTGTTGAAGTCAAAGATGGAGAGAACACCTATTACCCATATTACATATCCAATAGAGCCTATGTGTCCCGCTCTGCAAAAAGTGTGGGGGACCCGATAACATTAAATAGGACTAAGTGGTCCGATTTGCTTCCAGAGACTCCACCTATACTTAAAGCAAACAATGAGCAAATAGATGGTCCCATGTTTGGCATATTACGCACTCCACAGGCTAATAATTTGGATATTTCATCACCTTTGGGATTACCAATATATGCCGAGGCCATAGAAGAATTAAAGGACCTTGATATAGCATACAGCCGAAACGTGGGTGAAATATTTGACAGTGAGAAGATTATATTGGCAGACGACCAGCTGATGTTTGGAAGCGGTACAAACATTAAAAGCCGTTATGCTGGCATGAGCAATGAAAAGCTTCCTCATTATGTTAAAAATGTATTTGGAAATGGAACAGAGTCTTTCTATCAGGAGATTGTTCCATCGTTGAATACTGATATCAGAATTACCGGAATAAACAACCTACTCTCATTTGTAGGATTTAAGTGTGGATATTCCAATGGGTATTTTGTGCTTGATGAAAAAACAGGAATGGTCACAGCCACACAGGTAGAGGCTGACGACAGGAGAACCATACAGCTAATCAAGGATGTGCGCGACAAACTGGAAAGTTGTCTTGACGGGGCAATATATGCGCTCAATGTATATGCTGACCTGTACGGACTGGCACCAGCTGGAAACTACGAAATAACATATGATTTTGGGGACATTACATATAACCGTGAAGAGGACCGGGCAAGATGGTGGCAGTATGTTGTGCAGGGAAAAGTGCCGGCCTGGATGTATTTTCGGAAGTTTGAAGGATTATCCGAAGAAGATGCAAAAGCTATGGTAAAGGAAGCACAGCCGAAGGATGGACCTAGGATGTTTGAGGAGGAATAAATTGAGAAGCTTATTAATTTGGATAGTATTCAATATACCACTTGGTCCATTTGCCCCGAAAGTATTTGAATGGTCGATTAGACATAAGGGAAAGAAGGAAGAGTAAATGTTAAGCCCTGATTACCTTGCAAGAATCGCAGAAGGAAGCGAAGAAATAGCCTCACAGCTTCATACATACATTATCCGTCAGATAATAGACCGCATGATGATACGCATAGGCCGCGGCGATGATTACCTGCTCACCTCCTCTGACCGATGGCGAATACAGATATTGCAGGATGCAAGATATCTGCTGGAGGACATAACGGCAGAGTTATCCAAAATCACTAAGCGACAGGAAAAGGAAATCAAGGATGCTATGGAAGAAGCGGGGGTCAAGGCCTTGGAATATGACCATAAAATATATGAAGCTGCTGGTTTGTCTCCAACACCGCTTACTCAATCACCGCAGCTTATTCGATTGATGGAACGCAACATGGATGCAACAATGGGAGAGTGGGAAAACTATACTAGGACCACAGCAGAAGCTGCACAAAGGCTTTTTATAAACGAATGTGATAATGCATACCACCTTGTATCTTCTGGGGCTGTATCGTACACACAGGCTGTCAAAGAAGCAGTTAATAATGTGGTATCGGGCGGAGTGATAGTACACTATCCTTCGGGCCACAAAGATACCATAGAAACTGCCACAGCGCGCGCAGTACGCACCGGAGTAGCCCAGGCCACGGGAGATATCTCTATTAACCGTATGGAAGAAATGGATTGGGATATCATACTGGTGTCGGCGCACATCGGGGCCAGAACCGGGGATGGAGGGCAGAATCCAGGAAATCATTTATGGTGGCAAGGGCAGTTTTACAGCAGGACTGGAAAGGATAAGCGCTTTCCTCCATTTTCCCAGACTGGATACGGAACAGGTGAAGGGTTATGTGGATGGAACTGCCGTCATTCCTTCGGAAGCGGTGATGGGGTAAACAATCCATACAAAGACATCCAAACCGCAGACAATTACAAGGTTGAGCAGCTGGAGAAGCGGCAGCGAACGCTTGAACGGCGCATCAGAAAGACCAAACGCGAGGTCATGGGGATGCAGGAGGCCGTGGATAAATGCAAGGACGAATCAGTTAAATTTGAAATGCAGTTAGACCTTGACCGCAAGTCGTATCTGTTACAGCGGCAGAATAAGGCATATAACGAATTTTGTAAAACGAACGACTTGCGCACCCAGCAGGAACGGCTACAGATTGCCAGATGGAACCGGGAGCAAGCGGCAAAGGCCAGGGGAGCAGCGCGGCGGTATCAGAATGCGAAAGGAAAAGAAGAATGAGCAGATGGAAATTATTCAACCCTAATCCACGCAATCAGCGTGTGGGGGATTGCCCTATCCGGGCTATAACAAAAGCCCTTGACAGCGACTGGGAAACGGTATTTGCCGGAGTGACGGTATGTGCGTGTGCTCTATCTGATATGCCATCATCCAATCATGTGTGGGGTGCATACCTACGTCAAAATGGGTTTAAGCGGTACATAGTGGATGACCACGGACAAGATGTATACACGGTCGAGAACTTTTGTCAGGATAATCCTATGGGAACATACGTATTAGCAATTACAGGGCATGTGGTGTGTGTGCAGGATGGTTATTACTGGGATACATGGGACAGCGGGCAGGAGATACCAATATACTACTGGGAAAGGCGATAACTTATGGAAACATTAAACTCTATTATGGTTGTATGCGGTTGGCTTATTACTCTTGGAGGAGCAGGAGCCGTAATATACAAATTGTTGCATCCAGCATTTAAGCTAAAAAACCGAGTGGATAAATTAGAAATAAATGTGGAAAAGGATTATAAATCTATCCAAGAAATAAGAGATATGCAATCTCTTTTATGCCAAGGAATGATAGCATTAATTGATAATCGTATAACCGGTAACAACATAGAGGGTTTAAAAAAAACCAAAGAAGCTATGATAAAGCATTTGTCAGAAGGTATTTAAGGAGCGTTGCTTTGAAAGTATATGACTTTACAGTGCCAGAACTAAATTATTTTCGTACATATTGCAACTTTACAGATGAAGAGCGGGCGCTGTTTGAGTACCGGGCTAAAAATTATCCTTTAGAATATTGCGCTGAACTGATGAACGTAAGTGTATCCACAGCCAAGAGATTAAGCAGAAAGGTAAACAACAAAATCATAAGGGTATGTTAATAAGGAAGAAAATCATATGATTTATGGATGGGAGAAGGGATTAAGATATGTTTGTCAGAACTGAACGAGAATATGATACGACATATAAAAAGTGCATAATTGAGATTGATGGTGCGTCCTATCCTGCTACATTTCAGGAACATCGTCTTGTTTCAGAAGGATTTGATATAAACGGAAATATGTTAGTAAATTATACAACAATCCGTAAATATGTACTTGGAAAACCACATCCTTTATTTAAGACAAATTTATTTGAAGTTTTATGTGATGATGGACATAAAAGTATGTGTTACATGACTGAAAATAAAAAGACATTAATAGAAGTGAATTAAAAAATTTATTATCAAGCGTTTATTAGCTTAATTAGCAAGTTTGATGCTTTTGGATATTAAAATACTTTCTTGATACTTTTATAAGTCTTTGACGAACTGTCAGAGGCTTATTTTTTATGGGATAATTGGATTATAAAAGAACGGAGGGGATATAATGCCGCAACCATTTATCAATCCAAACTATCTGAATACATATCCAAACGCATACCCATATCAACCGCAGATGCAACCACCTATGGACCGATTGCAGCAGCTACAGGCACCATACCAGATGCCGCAACAGACGCAGGTTCCACAGGTCCCTCAGACCAACCAGGGAATATTATGGGTGCAGGGTGAGGCCGGGGCAAAGTCGTATTTAGTAGCGCCCAGCACATCTATATTGCTGATGGACAGCGAAAATGAGTATTTTTATATTAAGACAACCGATGCGGCAGGGATGCCAACACTCCGCACTTTTGAATATAAAGAGATTGTAAATGGTCAGAAAAAGGAATCTGCACCGGCTGAAAATCTGGATGAAAAATATGTTACAAGAAACGAGTATCAGGATTTAAAGGCAAAATATGATGAATTATATGGCCTTTTAGAATCCAGCACAGCGCCAAGCGGAAAGGGGAAATAATATATGAATCCATTATTTAGCATGTTGGGCGGCGGCTCACCAATGGGCGGCATGATGCCTGGAATGGGTGGGGGAAACAACCCAATGCAGATGATTCAGAAGTTTATGGAATTTAAGAACAACTTCAAGGGGAATCCCCAGGAAGAAGTGCAGAAGATGCTACAGTCCGGGCAGATTACCCAGCAGCAGTTAGACCAAGCCCAGCAGATGGCCCAGCAGTTTCAGCAGATGCTTGGAGGCATGAAAAAATAGTACATAAATCAATGCGCATGATTTTGTAAATAAATTTAAAGGAGTAAATATTTATGGAAAGTGGTTACTCTTTAGCGGACATTGCAGCCGCTACAGGAAACGGAAATAACAGAAATGGTGACGGTATGTGGGGAGATTGGATTTGGATTATCGTTCTCTTCCTGTTCGCCGGGGGAGGCTGGGGCAATGGCTTCGGCGGAAACGGTGCAAATGGCGCGGGACTCCAGGGTCTTGCTACCAGAGCAGATATCAATGAGGGCTTTGCTTTGAACGGTATAGAAAACGGAATTAGGGGTATCCAGCAGGGTATCTGTGACAGCACATACGCGCTGAACAACACTATCACTAGCGGATTCAACGGTGTTGACCGCAGCTTATGCCAGATGGGATATCAGCTCCAGGATTGCTGCTGCCAGACACAGCGCGCAATTGACGGCGTAAACTACAATCTGGCTACACAGTCATGTGATACCAGAAATACAATCCAGAACGCCACAAGGGATTTACTGGATAACAACAACAGCAACACCAGGGCTATCCTTGACTTCTTAACCCAGGACAAGATTTCCAGCCTCCAGGCAGAAAATCAGACCCTTAGGTTCCAGGCAAGCCAGACTGCCCAGAACGGCTTTATTGATGCAGTGGGTAACACCATCGTTGCACAGCTTCGTCAGCCGCAGCCTGTACCGGCTTATACGGTTCCAGCGCCATATCCATACGCATCTAACTGCGGTTGTGGATGCAATACTGGATGCGGATGCTAAATCGAAACGAGCAGTTTTATGATAATCTTGCTTTGTATGCAACTGCATTGCAAATGATAGATTTGCTTTTGCTTGTTAGCGATGTGTCAAATAATGATATTATGGAAGCACTACAACAGCAAAATAAGGAGTACATGGAGAAGATTATCGACCAAAACAACCGTATATTGCGTATCTTGTCCGAAAAGGACATGTCTACTGAATAGTAGTATTACACACATGGAGGGGTAGGCACAGGCTTGCCCTTCTGTGCATATAAGGAGGATTTTATTATGGCAGATTTTGTAACTGCTGGCACACAGACTGTTGAAGTCAATGGAAGTGTACTGTTTGCAGCAAACCGGGTATATTCCTGTAATTGCCCAAATATAAGGCACGAGCCACTTTCTGGGAGAGTGGTTTTACTTCCTGGCCTGTACCGTGTAGGCTTTAACGGAAACTTTTCCGCAGCCGCAGCAGGAGATGTAATTTTTGAAATACAGCAGGACGGCGAAGGTATTCCCGGCGCAAGAATCCAGAATACAGTTGCAGCCGGAGCAACAATCAATGGAGCAGCAACTGTAGAAGTAAGGGTGTGCAAACCATGTTGCGCTACCTTATCGGTAAAAAACGTTGGAGCCACAGCGGCGACAGTATCAGACGCTAACCTTGTTGTTAGCAGAATAGGTTAAGGGGGTAAGGCTATGAGTTATAAGATGATGCAGAATATCCACGAAGAGCTGGATAAGATTGCGGAAAAGGGCCTGAACACTAGCAACCTTGAAACCGCATACAAACTGATAGACATGTGGAAAGACATGGAGAATGTGGAGTACTGGAAGTGCAAAGAAGAGTACTACAATCAGGTAATGGACGAAATGGACGGCGGAGAATACAGCGAAGCGCGTCGCAAGCGCGACAGCATGGGACGTTATAGCCGTGCTGATGGAATGTCGCAGGACTATGATAGTGACAGTTCTTATCGCGGCACACGCGGGAAACATTATGTCAGAGGACACTACAGTCGCGCCACTGGACCGGCCTATGATGACTACATGAATCAGAAGCAGAGCTACAGAAGTGGTGGAAAAGATGAAGATTGCAAGCGTCGCATGCTTGCAGCCCTGGAAGAGCATATGGACGCTTTAGCAAATGAAATCGGGGAAATGAGTGCCGATGCCGAATGCAGAGAGGAAAGGGAGGTCATGAAGCGCTATATAGACAAACTGCGCAACATGATGTAATACAAAAGGCAGGATTAATTTCCTGCCTTTTTATGATGAATTTGTACAGGACGTGTCAAAGCATCTATAATGTTCCACCCGCTATATATGCGACTATGTACTCTTGCATAAGAAGCATTGTATTCTCTACACCATTCCGCAAGAGATTTCGTTGTTCCGTCTATTTCAAACATCAAATTTCTGTTTGTATTATTGTTCTGCTCAATAATTGTAGCCCATCTACAATTTGAAGGTTCATAATTTTTTGAACTATCTATCCTATCAATGGATAAGTTATCTGAATACCCGTTTTCTAAAGCCCATTTTTTGAAGTTATTGTAATCTTTCCATTCGTCACATACAGAAATCCCTTTTCCACCATATAAATAGTACGAATCATGTTTTACACTGCTACAGCGAAACAACATATCGCTCCATATTCTATAAATCCTGGTTTTGGTATCTCCATGAGTTTTATTTCTTTGTATTATGGACTCTCTGCTATAACATCCACACGATTTAGTATGCCCGGTTGTCAAATCTTGTTGATGAACAATACTTATATTCCCGCAATCACATTTACATTCCCATAAAGTTTGATTTCCCTTGCTTTTTCCGGCATATCGAATAGCGACCAATCTTCCAAATCGCTTTCCTGAAATGTCCTCTACTCTTGATTTTCGGCAATCGGGGCATGACTTGTTGTATTTGGATTTTAAAGTATTATCACTGGTAACAAATATTTTCCCGCAATCGCATTGGCATTCATATTGCGTATATGATTTTGTTTTCGGAAGCTTTCGCAGTACAGTTAATTTTCCGATTTTCTTACCTATAAAATCATCTTTATTGGCACATCCGCAAGATTTTGTTTTTCCGTTACGCAAATTTCCGGTATAGATTTTTCGTGTCGTTCCGCAATCGCAACGGCATAGATAATACAAATTTCCCAGATATTCCAACACCGTCCACATTCCAAACTTTTGACCTGTTAAATCAATTCTTTTTGTCATTAAATAACCCCTTTCTATATTCAATATTATATCATAAGAACGAGAAACAATCAATTAGTACATAGTTAAAATGTGGGGATACGAAGAGTAAAATAATCTGGTATAATGAGAGGGGATATCTAACCTTACAAAATGTGGGGACGATTATTTTTTTCTAATACGGTAAAATAGGAGTAGGAATAAGCAGAAAGGGTGAAAACATGGTAAAAGACAGTTGGGTGTACTGCCCTATATGTAACAATAAAACTCGGACTAAAATACGACCAGATACGGTTGCTAAAAACCTTCCCGTATTTTGCCCTGTATGCAAGAATACATTCATAATGAATATCGAAAAAGGAATAGCAAGTGATATAGGAAAAAATGGTTTATCACCTGCAACATAACTTTAGAGCCAGACGCCAGACGCAGAGCCAAACAGATGCAAGAGTTTGTTTGGCTCTTTCTTTATATTGACCTCCCTCCTATAGCACATGTCCTTAAAAGAAACAGGTTCTAGCGCATAGCGTGAACAGCCTGGAGGTTGAAAAGCGGATGCAATTTCCGGCATGTGCGTTTTTGGACAAGTCAAGTCCTACAAAATGGCAACCGTTGGTGGACGGTTACACACCTACAAATAACCTAATAACGGAAAAGGAGAATCATCAATGAAAACCGAAGAATTAAAAGCACAGGGATTGACAGAGGAACAGATATCTTTTGTCATGGCTGAAAATGGGAAAGACCTCAAAAAGTTGCAGAAAGAAAACGACAATCTGAGCGCGGACCGGGATACCTGGAAAGAAAAAGCAGAAGCGGCAGAAACAACGCTTAAAGGCTTTGAAGGGGTTGACCTGGAGACGATGCAGAAAGAACTGTCTGACTGGAAACAGAAAGCTACAGAAGCCGAGAAAAAAGCCCAGGAGCAGCTTTACGAGCGTGACTTTTCGGACGCTCTGAAAACGGAATTTGAGGGTATTAAGTTTTCCAGCGAAGCGGCTAAACGTGCAATTATGGCAGAAGTAAAAGAGGCCGGTTTAAAACTGAAAGATGGTAAAATTCTGGGGCTGAATGACCTTTTGTCTCAAATGAAAGAAAAAGATGCTTCGGCTTTTGTTGATGATGCACAGCAGCAGGTACAGCAGAACATGGCGAGGTTTACCGCACCAGTAGGTAAGCAGAATACGCCAGGAACTATGACACGAAAGGATATTGAAGCGATTAAAGACCCGTCTGAGCGCCAGTCTGCAATCGCCAGTAACCTACATTTATTCGGTAAAGGAGAACAGTAATGGCAGCAAAAGCCAATTTAATTACAAGTGCAGACATACAGGTTACAGCGCGCGAAATTGATTTTGTAACACGCTTTGAAAGGAACTGGCAGCACCTCCGGGATATCCTGGGGATTATGCGTCCTATTAAGAAAACACCGGGCGCGGTGCTGAAAAGCAAATATGCAGAAGGAACTTTACAGAGCGGTGCTGTAGGCGAAGGAGAGGAAATCCCTTACAGCAAATTTACAGTAAAGGAAAAGACATATGCGGAAATGACCATAGAGAAGTATGCAAAGGCCGTTTCCATTGAAGCAATTAAGGACCACGGCTATGAAAATGCCGTCCAGATGACAGACGATGAATTTTTGTTCCAGCTTCAGTCGGATGTAACAGAGCGATTCTATACATATTTGAACACAGGCACACTTACCGGAACAGAAACCACCTTCCAGATGGCCCTTGCTATGGCAAAAGGAATGGTGGAAAACAAATTCAAACAGATGCACCGGAATGTTTCGGGTGTGGTTGGATTTGTGAATATTCTGGATGTATACCAGTACTTGGGGGCTGCTGAAATCACTGTGCAGAATCAGTTTGGTTTCCAGTATCTCAAAGATTTCATGGGATTCAATACAATCTTCCTGCTGTCTGACTCGGAAATTGCAAGAGGAAAAATAATAGCTACACCAGTGGAAAACATTGTAATGTACTATGTTGACCCAAATGAAAGCGATTTTGCACGGGCTGGACTGGTATATACCACAGGGGCCGGAGAAACAAACCTTATCGGATTCCACACCCAGGGTAATTACAACACCGCTGTTTCCGAGGCATTTGCAATTATGGGATTAACTCTGTTTGCGGAATACCTTGACGGCATTGCAGTTATCACCATCAGCGCGGGGGGAGCGTAGCCGCCAGTAATCTATCCCTGGACGCTGACGGCGAAGATTTGACAGGGAGCAAGAAAGCAAGAAGCAGATAAGGAGGAACCGGCATGGCCTATGCTGACTATGAGTTTTACACAACAAAATACTACGGCAGCGCCATACCGGATTCCCAATCATTTGATAAGCAGGCAGAACGGGCAAGCGACTTTCTTGACATTGTAACTAGAGATAGGTTGGTTTATGGCCTCCCAGACAATGAACGAGCGCAAACCAAAATCAAGAAAGCCGTATGTGCCTTAGCTGATAAGCTGTATGGTTTGGAACTGGCAGAAAAACAGGCGCTATCTGCCGCCGCTGGAATCATAACCAGCGGGACCGGCGGCGCAACCACAGGCGTTATCACGTCAAAGTCATCCGGTTCCGAATCAATCAGCTATGCATCCCCATCTGAAATAGCTAACGGAGCTAAAGCCTGGAGTACTGTATACTCTGCGGCAGGGGATGAACAGGCAACCAATAAACTCCTGTATGATACTGCAAAGGTGTATCTGATGGGAGTAAGAGATAATAATGGCGTTCCATTGTTGTACGCCGGAATGGGGTAGATATGGATATTACGACATTGGGAACATGTGTGGCTATTGTGGCTTTAAGTTATGTGGTTGGACTTGGATGCAAGGCCGCAAAGAAGATACCGGACGAATGGATTCCGGTCATCATGGCTGTAGTGGGTGGTGTTCTCGGCGCGCTTGGCATGGGAACTATACCAGACTTCCCGGCATCGGACTATATCACGGCTGTGGCGGTCGGTGCTGTGTCTGGTCTGGCAGCTACAGGGGTTAACCAGATGTATAAGCAGATGAATAAATAATGGAGGGGATACCTTATGTACAATGCCACGGTGACTGTTTTTAACTATTATGAATCATCCACAACTGGCGTTGGACTTTGGTATCCCCATGTATTATCTGGCGTTGACCTTAATACCGACAAGGGCGCGATACTAAAAAAATATGGGTCAGACAGCACGGACAACGCCGAATTACACATAGTTTACGAATTACAGGATGGCAAACAGATAATCCGCGATGCAGACGGTAAAGAATTGCCGTGGCTCCCTCCGAAGGAATGGAGGCGGCAGGTAAATGATTTGTTGGACGATACCATTACCTTTGATGCATCGGATGATTGTTTTTTCTGGGAAGGGGTATGGAATAGTGGCCCGGTAAACGATGAAGATTATCGTGACGGTTTTTATGCCTATATGAATAACCGGTATGACTTCGTATATTTGGTATCCTCTGTTGGAGGTCCATATTCTGTGATTCCGCATTTTGAAATATTGGGTAAATAAACACATAGAAAGGATGGAGTTTATGTTAGTAGAAATTATTGGGAAAAGATATGAAGAAAGATTAATTACCACAAGCCTTAAGGTGGCAGAACATTTTGAGAAAGAACATAGACATGTGCTGGATGCTATTAGAAATCTCACAGCCGAAAATTCGGCAGCCAATTTTTTCAAGGAAACCACATATAAAAGCCGAGGTAAAGAATATCCAATGTACGAGATGGACAGAGATGGGTTCTCTCTGCTTGCTATGGGTTTCACGGGTGAAAAGGCTTTAAAGTGGAAGTTGGATTATATCAAGGCTTTCAACACCATGGAAAAAGAACTTAAGAGAATCTATACAGAGCGGCAGCAGTGGCAGATTGAGAGGGACAAGGGCGTTATTGTTCGCCACATCCTGACCGACACCATCAAAATGAAGGTGGCTGATAGTCCTCATAAGAAGTTCATGTATCCCAACTATACCAAATTAATTTATAAGACCATCTTTGGTAAGACCATGAAAGAACTCCAGGAACAGTATGGTGTCAAGGGAAAAGAAAGTATTCGGGAGTATGTGACAGCGGATGAACTAAAACAGATTGAATCTATGGAAATGCTGGTGAGTAGCCTTATAAGCTGCGGTTGGGGATATGAGCAGATTAAAACATTTATCCAAGAAAATAGTGCAAAGATGATTGCATAGGTGAATTATGGCAAGTAAAATAACACATTTTAAAGGATTCTCCGTTGTTGATGGAGATATCAAAATCAAACTTAATTTATCCCGATTTGATAAGCAATTCCAGCGCGCGCAGTATGAGCTTGATGGAGATGTCATGAATAGTATGGAATCATTTATGCCACTTAATAAAGGAACTTTTATTCAAAAAACAAGAGAAGAAAGTACAGCTTTACAAGGGACAGGGATGGTTGTCGCGGCGGCCAGTCCGTTTGGTCGGTTTCTCTACCACGGGAAAACAATGGTTGATATTGAAACTGGAAGTCCGTGGGCTAAGTACAAAAATAAGAAGGTGCTTGTCAGCCAGTACACAGGGAAAACAAACGCAAAAGAAAATCTAACATATTCAAGAGCTGGGGCAAAGGCATTATGGTTTGATGCTGCTAAGAAGAAAGATGGTAAATCATGGATAAAGAAAGCCAAGAAAATCGCTGGAGGTGGAAAGCGTGGCTGATGAACGAAAACCAATAGGAAAAGATGCAAGCGGATATGATGTACTGACAATCGCTGTAAAGGCTTTGCTTAATCAATTCCCGGGTTTGTATGAAAATGAAACCGTTAAGTTTGAAGAATTGGGTGAGGATAGTGGGATTGCATTTTCGGCAGATAATGGAGCCTTAATCTTTTCTGAGACTGAGGATGTACTGGGTGGAGTGCGCCAGACCTGCCAGTATCCCTTCTATATTATATACCGTACATCCTCCACAAAAGAGCGGCAGAAGATGAGCATACAGGAATTTCTTGATACGTTCGGGAAGTGGCTATGTCGTGAGCCGGTTGTGATTGATGGGAGTGAGCAACGATTATCAAATTATCCCACATTATCTCAGGGAAGAAAGATAACCAAAGTTACCCGTGATAACTCATACGGACTGGAACCGCAGGAAAGTGGCGTGCAGGACTGGATACTTCCTGTATCAATAGAATATAAATATGATTTTGAAAGATGGTAGAGCCAGACGCTAAGACGCAGAGCCTTGTGTGATGGCTCTATTTTTATTTGAAAGGAGATAAATAATGGTTGAACGTAAATACCTTGCGCATTATTTAGATGCTGCTTTTGATACTACTTATGCAGCAACAGAATATGCAAGGCTGGGAAAAAATCTGGAAGAATACAGTGAAGAGTTAAATCCAGATGTAAATATAACCAAAAATATACTTGGGGAGCAGTCTGTGCAGCATAGTGGATATGAAGTGCAGTCCGATGTAGACCCTTACTATTACGAAAATTATGATGATACCTTGTCAAACAAGATTATGGCATTGGCCAATACAAGAGCGACAGGAGACAAATGTAAAACAAGCATGGTTGATGTGTTGCTTAAACCAGATGCGGATGACCCGGAAGGTGCTCCACCAACGGTAGTATGGGCATACCGTGAAGATGTATATGTTATTCCCAATAGTGTAGGCGGTGATACATCCGGCATTCAGACACCATTTACAGTATACAAGGCTGGAAATCGCATTAAAGGTACATGGAATGTTGAGACAAAGAAGTTCACCACAGCTTCTAGCGCTAGTCTGAGCGATTAATGGAGGAATTATGGCAAGACAGATTACCCTTAACGACAGGGAATGGATTGAGATTGTAAATTCGGGAAAGGAAGTGACGGGGGGATTTTGGTGGAATCCATCTGATTTAGATATTGCCAAGCGTTGTGAGAATGTACTCAACTATTTTAATGGTATAGAAGTTGATAAAGAAGCAGATTTCTTTGCTATATCTGATGAAATTAAGAAGCAATTTAACTATCTTCTTGGCTCAGATAACGCCTCAGAAGAATTATTCAAGCATTGCAACCCACTTTCCCCACGTTCGGACGGAACCTTCTACGCGGAATATGTGCTTGATACATTGGTTAAGTTTATTGAATCTGAAATGAAAACCAGAATTAAGAAAAGTGAATCCCGGATTAAGAAATACACCGAGAAATATGGCCGATGAATACATACGATTTGCCGAAGTCACTTAAGGTTGCAGGAAAAGACTATGCTATTGAAAGCGATTTTAGAGTGATTATTGATATTTTGATTGATATGTCTGACCCGGAACTCAATGAATGGGAGAAACAGGAAATAATGTTCCGAATCATGTACCCGGACTATCAAGACATTCCACCAGAAGCCAAGTCAGAGGCATGCCAAAAGGCAGTTGATTTCATTGATTACAACCTGCCTCCTGGCAAACCACAGCCCAAAACCATGGACTGGGAACAGGATGCTCCTATTATTATCCCGGCAGTCAATAAGATTGCTGGGATGGAGGTAAGGTCTGTGCCATACCTGCACTGGTGGACATTCATGGGGTATTTCATGGAAATTGGAGATGGACTTGTATCTCAGGTGTGGGCAATCCGGCAGAAACGAGCCAGAGGAAAAAAACTAGAAAAGTGGGAAAAGGAATTTGAACGAAGCAATCCAGAATTGGTAAAGCTTAAGAAGATATACAGCGAGAAACAACAAAAAGAAATTAACAGTATCGAAAAATGGCTATAAGGCGGTGATGGAATGGCGGCCGATGGAAGTATAATCATTGACACAAAAATTAACTCCGATGGAATTACTGCTGGAGCGAAAGACATACAAGACGGTGTGGATCGAATGGCATTAGCACTAAAAAATGCTAATAAGGAGATTCTCAAATTTATTGATGATTATGAAAAGGGTCTTAACCAATCCACTGCATCAACCAATGAGTTTCGGAAACAAATAGAATCACTAAAAAAACAGCTTAAAAGTATGGAAAGCAAAGGATTGTATTTTGGTGATGAGGATTATGATAATACATATCTACAATTGCAGAAAGTACAACAAGCCTTAAAGGACTACAAGAAAGAACTGGTGAGTCCAACACCTGATGCAATGTCTTTTGATAGTTCGTCTTTAGAAGGACAAATAGAGCGTTTGTCAAATAAATTGGTGAAACTTCGGGAACAGGGTAAAGGGTTTGGAGACGAAACGTTTGATTCCGCGTATAAAAGTCTTATAAAAGTTCAGGAAGAACTAAAAGAATATAAAAAAAATCTCACAAAAAAAGAAGAACCCATTCAGTTGCCAATGGTGGTTGACACCTCAACAATGGAAGGACAAATTAATCTGCTCAAGGCAAAGCTTGAAGGGTTGAGGAATCAGGGTAAAGGGTTTGGTGATAGTGAATTTGATTCTACCGCACAATCGTTAAAACGAGCAGAGCAAGCCCTTGCGGAATATAAGAATGAACTGTTTAAGACGGATGCGCAGCGAGAGAAAGAAGCTGAAACAGCTAGGAAACAGGCCGAAAGACAAGCTCAGCTTAATCAAAAGTTGGAGGAGACAAAGCAAAAGGAAGCGGCAGCGGCTGCGGAGGCTCAAAGATTAAGGGATATTGGTGATAATGCCCAGGTATCGACACCTAAAATAGTAATGATGCGCCAGGAACTTGAAGCATTAACGAATAGGCAAAAAGACCTTGAAAAAGCTGGTGTAGGGCTTGGAAATACGGAATATGACCAGAATATAAAAGAAATCAACCGCTTAAAAGGTGAACTTGATGAATACAGAAATAATCTGGTAAAGACTGAGGATGCCCAGAATAACTTCAATAAATCTGTTAAGGACACTACAAAATCATCAAACAAAGGTAGGTCAGGGCTGTTAAGAATGATGGGAACTGGCCTATTGATGGGAGTGGTATTCCAGGGATTGTATTCTATTATGGGAGCCATGAAAGAAGGGATGGACAATCTGGCTCAATATTCCGGCGAAACCAATTCCACACTATCCAGCCTTATGTCATCTCTTACGCAACTTAAAAATGCATTTGCTACAGCATTTTCACCCATCCTTACAGTAGTTGCGCCGGCACTTAATTATCTTATTGGATTATTGACTTCGGCAGCAACAGCAGTAGCGCAGTTGATTTCTGCACTAACCGGAAAAAATAGTTTTGTAAAAGCCACAAAAGTACAGCAGGACTACGCTGCAAGTCTTGAAAAGACAGGGGGAGCAGCAAAAGAAGCCGAAGGTGCACTAGCAGCCTTTGATAAATTGGATGTTGCACAGGATAATTCTGGTGGTGGTGGAAGCGGGGGAGAATTATCACCAGAAGAAATGTTTGAAACTGTCCCGGTAGATAATTCCCTTACACAAGCTATTGATATGATAAAACAAAAATGGCTTGATTTATCGAATTTATTCAAGCAGGGTTTTTCTGTAGGATTGGGAGACACATCGGTTTTTGACAGTATAAAATCCAGTATATCCAGCATAAAGGCAAGCCTAATGGAAATAGCCACGGATTCTGGGGTGACAACTGCATTCAATAATATGCTTAATACCCTTGCATATGATGCTGGAAGAATAGCAGGTTCGTTTGCATCTGTAGGTTTGACTATTGCGGATAATCTACTGGGCGGTTTTTCAAAATTCCTTGAACAGAATAAAGAACGGATAAAAGAATATCTGATATCCATGTTTGATATCACTAGCGAAATTAGTACAATACGGGCAAATTTTGCTGTTGCAATGGCTGACGTGTTTACCGTGTTTAGAAGTGATACCGCAAAGCAAATAACCGCTGATATAATTAGCATATTTTCAAATGCTTTTATGGGAATAACGGAACTTTCCGGGAAACTATTTCGTGATGTACTGGACACAATCCTTACTCCTTTCACGGAAAACAAGGATAAAATAAAAGAAGCCCTGGAAAATACGTTAAAGCCGATTGAAGAAATTCTCGGTACTCTTTCAGACAGTGTGAAAAAAACTTTTGAAGAACTTAATCAAATGTATGATGAACATATTAAGCCGCTGTTTGAATCGCTTAGAGATGGATTTAGCGAAATACTTGGAACGTTACTGGATGGATATAACACCCATATCGCCCCTGTATTAGATAGCTTGTCCCAAAAATTTACAGAGGTATGGGAAGGCACGGTACAACCATTAATTGAAAACATAATAGAATTAATTGGTGATTTGGTTGACCATATTAAACTTGTTTGGGAAGGATGGACAAAACCTTTACTTAACTGGTGCGCATCAGTTCTCGGACCCATAATAGGAGCACTTTTAGAAGACCTTGGAACAAGTATAATGTTAGCAGTTGATATTATAGGTCAAGCCATAAACACGGTCATTGATGTTCTAAGAGATATAATTAGTTTTCTTAGTGCTGTATTTAAAGGTGATTGGGAAGGTGCATGGAAATCTATAGTAAAGATTTTCAAAGATATATTTGGTGGCGTATCTGGAATTGCTGAAACGATTATGGGCGGAATTTTTGACAAATTTGAAACCTTTAAAGAGAGGGCACTAGGAGCACTTCGGGCTGTTTTGGATAAAATAAATGAAGTGTTGTTTGGATATGATGATTTAGAAAAGGCCGGAAAAGTAAAAAGTGCAAAAGGGAGCTTTGTAAGCAATGTTACCTCTGTTATTCCACGCTCAAGTGAAGTACACCTTCCTCGCTTAGCATCGGGAACTGTAATTCCACCACGGGCCGGCGAGTTTGCCGCAATACTGGGAGACAACAAGAGAGAAACCGAAGTAGTTTCCCCAATATCAACCATGAAACAGGCATTAAAAGAAGCTCTGGGCGACTTCGGAGGAATAGGCGGCGGAGATATCCATCTGACAGTAAACTTGGAAGGAAAGGCTATTTATGACACTGTAGTCAAGAGGAACCGAATGGAAAAGAACAGAACAGGGAGCAATCCACTATTAGCGTAAGGAGTGAGCGGTATGCAGAAGGATTACAGGGGATATCTAGTTATGTTTGGAAGTCATCAGCTTCCCAATTCTTTTCTTACCCGTTATGCCTCAACTCCTGACCAGAGAATTGAAAAAAAAGCATGGAGGGATAACACGGAAGCTCTTCAGCGTGTTACCTCTCCCAATTATAAAACGACATTAAATCTAGAAATCCGACCGCTGACTCAGCGAGAAAAAGACCTTTGGAACAGCATAAAGGCAGACGGAATTTTGGATGAAACGCAGCGTAAGTATTCAGTTACATATTGGAACTTAGATACATGTGTGTATGGAACGGGTGAATTTTATGTTCCTGACACGGAATATGCAGTTAGCCATATATATGACAATGAGACAGGTGATATGCAATATGAGGCATTTACCCTGGAAATGATTCAGTATTAAGTGTAGGTGCTGATATGTTAGATGTAGAACAGAAATTCAAGGATTTATATAATTCATATGGTGGAAAGAAACTTAAATTAATGTTCTATAAGGATGATTACAGAGCATTGTACCCATCAGAGACATTATTTCCATCAGAACAGCTTTACCCATCAGAAATGGATTCTGATTCGATAGATTTTGTCATTTCTGATGATATGATACAGTCTGACAGCATGAAGATAATGGAAAGTCTGTCATCGAAAGAGGATTTAAGCTTTGGCGCATGTGAATGCTCGCAGTTTGAGATTGTTGTGTCAGGACTGTCAAAAAACATTGCGGGAAAAGAATTCCTTGTATCTGAACAGTTCGGAGAATATGAACTTGTATTGGGACTTTTTACGGTTGATTCCACACCCAAGCAGGAAGATAAGGATACCAGAAAAATCATTGCATATGACCGTATGAAACGCTTTGATGCGGATGTATCGGGGTGGTATAATCTTCTGTCATTTCCGATGACATTAAAAGCATTTAGAAATTCTTTGTGTGAGTTTGTTGGAGTGAATGAAGTAGAAAACACGGAATTAATAAACGATGATATGGAAGTAGAAAAGACACTTAAACCATCATCACTTAATGGGAGGGATGTATTAAAGTATATATGCCAAATCAATGGCACATTTGGAAATATTACTAAAAATGGTGAACTAAGATATGTTTCTGTACCAAAGAAAGATGATATAAGTGTAGAAATCACCGTATATAAGACCGTTGAGAGCGAAGAATACAATGTACCAGATATTGACACGGTGAAAATACAGCAGGAAGATGGGGACATAGGCGGAACCAGTGAAGGTGATGGGAATAATGTCTATGTCATTGAAGGAAATCCGCTTGTGTATGGAAAAAACACATCCCAAATGATTACGATTGCCAATAACATAAAATCTGTGATAAGCAGCATATCTTATTGTCCGGCAGAAATATCAACAAATGGTTCACCATGGATTGAAGTGGGAGACAGAATTAAGATAGTGACTTCGGATGGGATTATAAATACCATTGTCATGAAACGAGATTTGACAGGTATACAAGGTGCAATGGATTATTTCTCTAGCACGGGAAGTCAAGAACTCGAAAGAAAGTTTAACATAGAAAGCGAAATCATTCAGGTAAAAGGGCTATCTGCAATTTTAAAGCGTACAGTTGAGGAAGTATCCAATGAATTAACCAACCTTGAACAGGAAACCACATCAAAATTCACTCAAACAGCCCATGAAATCTCGCTTATGGTGAAAAAGGGGGATGTTACATCACAAATAAACTCCGAATTAAAGGTGACAGGGAATGCCATCGAACTCACAACAGGGCATTTTACAATTAATGCTAAAAATATGACTGTTGATAGTGGTGGAAATGCTACTTTTTCTGGTACTGTGTCTGGCGCGTCAATTGTCAGTAGTAGCATAGATATTGGAAATGGTAATTTCACCGTTAATTTAAGCGGAGCGGTTGAGGCTAATAATGCAAAAATTACAGCAGCTACATTTAATGCCACTGGCATTATATATGCTGAAAGAGGAATAGTTTGTAATGGAGAAATAGAGGCAGACATAGGGTCTCTTGAAAAAATAAACACCCAGAGCATATATTGTACCGGTATGGTATATGGTGGTGGATGGACACAAATATCTGACAGGAGAGAAAAGCGGGATATACAGAACATACCTCCAGATACATGTATTGAAGTAATAAAAAGGTTGAAACCTGTCGCTTACACGTTGATTGATAATGGAATTAGGGGGACGGGTTTCATCGCTCAAGATGTCAAGGAAATATCAGATGAAATGAACCTTGATTATCAACTTGTAAGCTATTTTTCGGAACACAGAAGGTATGGTATAGAATACAAAAATTATATTGCGTTTCTGACCGGAGCTGTTCAACACATATTGGAAAGGTTGGGAGAATGATGGATAAAATTGTAGTGTTCAAATATGAGGATGTGCGTAGGTTGGCAGACTGCATCAACTCCATACAAGTATCTGGCTTTGAAAATGCCAAGCTTATTTCGATGGCGGCCAATATCATTGACACTGGAAGAATAAAAAATAAGGATAGCATGGAAGGAGACGGCAATGAGACTGGATAGCATTTTCTATACAATTGTAGGGTGGCTAAATTTCCCGGATAAATCCACACCATTAGGAAAGCGAAATCTCAGACATATGGATAGTGGAATTCTGCAATGCGCCCAACATATTTTATCACTGTCGCAAGATAAAGCAGAGTTATCCGAAGTGAATACCATGGTACAGGATGTTACATTGGATGTAAATACTGGTATTCTTACGGTAAAGTTAAAAAATGGCACGACAAAAACATATGATTTAGCGATTGAAAAGGTCGTTGTAAATTTTCATATCACAGATGATAATGAACTTGTACTTGAGCTTGCAGATGGGACAGAAAAGATTATTGACTTAACCAGGTTTGTATATTCTGTTGACAGTACAGCAACAATCTCCATGAAAATTAGTGACAGAACAATCACCGCGGAGGTTGTGGATGGGTCAATTACGTTATCAAAGTTGGAACAGTCTGTCATGACCACTATCAGACAATATATGCTTGATGCGCAAACCGCGGCAACATCTTCGGAACAATATTATATCGCATCAAAAAGTTGGGCGGTGGGTGGAACATCAAGCCGTGATAATGAAGATATTGACAATAGTAAATGGTATAGTGAAAAAGCAAAAACAGAAGCTGATAGAGCAGCATCATTTTCTGAACTGACATTCCCAGAATTTTTCCTTGATAATGGTACTGGTCATTTAATATGTAAGCAAGGAAAAAATGTAACATTTTTGATAGATTCAAATAATCATGTAATTGTAGAGGTGGCATAATGGCAACAACAGATTTGGGGAAATGGATGATAACAAATGGTGGCGAATATAATCCTAACACCACTTACGAACAACTTACAATGGTTTTATACCAAAATAGTACATACATTACCCTTCGTACAGTTACAGGTATAATACCTAATAATGATAAAATAAATTACATATTAATGGCACAGGGATTTAGTGCCAATGCGTTAGGAGATGTTGTTGCAAAGGATACTTATGGAGTAATTGGAGATGTAGGCGGGGATGTATCTGCGCAAAATTTGGTTGATTATCTTACAAATGAAGTTGTCAATAATTTGCTTAAAAAGACTTCTATTTCAACCGTTCAAGCAAATTCGGACAATACTGTTCCGTCCTCCTCGTTGGCTTATGCAATGCAACAAGAAATCACAAAAAACAAAGAGGATATTGCTACTGCAAATAGCAATTTAGCATTAAAAACAGGTGCTGCTAATATAAACTCTGATTGGGCCACGGGTTCTGCAAATTATTATGCTATAGGAAAACAATGTGTAGTAAATGCTCTTATCACTTTGAAGCAAGATACAACAGTTAATAATACATTGGTAATCAGCGGATTGCCTATATCAGCCCAGGAAAAGGTATGTTTGTTTCACGGCGCAGGGGGATATGGAGTCTTTAAAGTTATAGCCGACACTGGAAACATAACGATTGATTCAGGGGCAAAAGGTAGTAGCATATTTTATTTTGAGATGATTTATCTTAGCAAATGATTATTCCACATAATAAGAAGTATACACAAAGTTCCATGCCCCACTATCGGACCCACTATCGGCCTTAATTTCACCGTTAACAAGTATGCTAACAGTATCTCCGGTGGGCAATCCATTTTTGAAGAGCGTTGCTGGTGCCTTAACGTAATATTTCGGGCGAAATTGTTCTGGTAGAATTAACCAGGTTGTTGTACCGGCTAAAGCTTGTGCAAATTTAACGGTAAGTTTTAAAAATACAATATGTCCATACCGCATGACATAACACACATCTGTTTCAGATATTGGCTGTGAAAACAAGGTATTTAACGCTAAGTAATCAGTCGTGAAATTGCTATTTTGCGAAAAAAGTGTAGGTTTTTTAATGATAAAGAGGTATGAAAAGTAAAAAATATGATATACTCTGAGAAAGGAGTGAAAGAATGGTTTGTGATAAAAATGGAAATATAATAAAGGAAGGTTCCAAGGTCAAGTTCCAACGTCCTGTATGGGATGAGGAAGGGTGTGTTATGATAGTAGAAGTCTGCGAAACCGTACAACGTCTGGAAACAGGTGAATTATTTGCAAATAATGAAGAAGAGGATTGTTTTTATGTGCCGTTCTCGGAGATGGAAATAATTAATTGATAATATCTTCCTAATTCGATATTTGCTATATAAAAAACATATCCACGAAAGGAGTCAAATGAACCAATTAAAATTATCAAACAACACAAAATACGACTTAATAACAAACGGGGTGGAAGAATCAGGCGATTACCTAACCCTGTCGTTTCTTCCCGGCCTAGACAGTTTTGAAACGGTAGAATCAGAATTCAGTCCTTTAAATACAGCAAAAATTTACATACTTGGTTTGGACGGTCAGCCGATGGAAGTGAAAACCGGGTTTACTCAACTGTCAGAGATTAAAAAGAAAAAAGATTATGTCATATCTTCCGAAACAGTAAATGCCGGCACCGAGGAAGAGCCAAATTATGAAACCAATGAAGTGAAGGATACCATTATGGTTGCTAAACTTCGTAGGCCGGATATACGGGATACAGTGCAGACCTTGCAAGATACCGTGGATGCAATGATTTTAAGTCAGTTGGAGGTGTAAAATGTATACAACATTAAAAAGGCTATATAACAATGGTAAAGGGCCATTAACGCTTTCCGAACTCAACCGGGCTGTGTCAATTGGATGGATTACAGAGCAGCAGAAAAACAGCATAATTGGAGGATGATTATGAGAGATATCACATTGTGCCATCCACGCTTACAGCTTTTAGCAGGTCAATTGGTGGACGAATGCAATAAACAGGGATTAAAAATTAAAATAGGTGAGACACTGCGGAACGTGGCAGAACAGGATGCTTTATACGCTCAGGGTAGGACTAAACCGGGTAACATTGTAACTAATGCTCCTGGCAGCAGCTACAGCTCCTATCATCAATGGGGAACGGCTTTTGATATATTCCGCAATGATGGCGCTGGAGCTTATAACGAAATAGGCGGCTTCTTTAACCGTGTGGGTGCTATTGGCGTATCTATCGGTCTTGAATGGGGAGGAAACTGGAAGTCTCCTGTGGACAAGCCACATTTTCAACTTCCTGATTGGGGCAGCTCTACTAGTGGTATCAAGAAATTGTACCAAAATCCAGAACAATTCATGAAAACCTGGACTGAGCAGGAGCGCACAGGCTGGATTAAGGATAATAACGGCTGGTGGTACCGCAGACCGGATGGAACTTATCCGGCTAATAAGTGGTGTATCATAAATCACCATTGGTATCTATTCAATAAGGATGGTTATGCTTGTACCAGCTGGCACCGATGGAATGGCAGTACATGTGACCCGGATGACGGTTCGGGGGATTGGTATTACTTTGACCCTACACCAAACGGTCCATTGGAGGGGGCATGCTGGCATAGTCAAGATAATGGCGCGCAGGAAATCTGGTACATAGAGGATTCTAATTCAATATAAAAGCGCCAGATTTTTACACTGACGCTTCTATAAATATTATACCATCTTCGGAAATATGCAACACGAAATGCAACACGGAGCCTACAAACCGCATAAAACCGTTGTATTTTACGGGTCCGATTCCCGTCAGCAGCTTTTCCATAAAACCTTGTAGATACGGGAAAAACAACGTATTTACAAGGTTTTTTCATGTTTTTAAACATCATTTCCTCTGCCTATTACGGAGGATTATATTATATTTTTTATGATATATGCAACACGATGCAACACGAAAAATATGCCGTTTTATTACATGCTGTTCAATTTTTCAAAGTGCTTATTAATTTTTTTATTTTGCCGGACGGTTTCAGAGTCAATTGCATTTCTGTATACGGTTTTCATTATATTATCGCTGGCCCATCCTCCCCGCTGCAAAATATATTGGTCCGGTATTCCTATAGCGTGCATAATGGATGCAGCATAATGCCGTAGGTCGTGAAAGCGGAAGTGTGGTATATCAATCTTTTTGAGTACTCGTCCGAATCGGTGTGTGATATAATCCGGGTTCATGTCAACCAATTTTCCTTTTTTTCCAGATATCCGGTCAATTACAAATGCTGGCATTTCTACATCCCGTGTGCTATCATCCGTCTTAGGCTGTTTAATGTACCATTGATTATCTGGCCCCTTGACCATATTGTCTCTTACATGGATTATCTTTCCGTCCACGTTCTTGTCGGTTAGGGCGCTTATTTCTCCACGCCTAAGTGGTCCAAAGGCTGCTAGTAATACAGCTATTTCTAAATCAGTACTTTTGATTGCCTCCAGCAGCTTTTTAATATCATTGTCATTGGGGCAATATAAGTTAGGACGTTTTTTTTGAGGCAGCTTAACGTTTAAAGTTAATTCGGGTGCAAACATTTCCAGTGTTGGAGATAACAGACCATAGGCATTTCTTACCGTCTTTGGAGATAGTTTTTTTGCAGCTAAATTACTTACCCATATTTGCACAGATGGACTTGTCAGTTCTGAAAGCTTTTTTTGGCCAAATGCGCCGCCGAAATACTGTCTTTGTAGACCAGTGTACCCTCTAAGCGTAGAAGGGCTTAAAACACCGCTCTTGGCGCTTAAATAGCGTTCAATAGCATCACTGACTGTAATATCTTCTTCTTCGTCCTCTTCCGGTACGTTGTATTGTTCTATGGGCTTATCTTTCATATCTAATTTCCATCTGGTAGCCATTTCCCTTGCTTCCTTGCGTGATGGAGCAACAAAGCTTTTGTAATGCCGCTTGCCTTTATCATCTGTATACAGATACACTTGCACTCGGACATTTCCAGACGGCAGTACTCCTTTTTTCTTTTTCGGGGCTTTTGTAGTCATTTCTCTTTCCTCCTTCAATTTATTTCCCTAAAATGGGTATAAAAAATACAGCTCCGCAAATATCTTGCAAAGCCGCCCCGAAGATGGTACAATATAGGTGCGAATTATAGTGCATATCTTCGGGTATGTAAGCCGGTTCCTGTTGGCGCAGGGGCCGGTTCATTTTGTTATTGAAAAATTTCCGTGTTTGATATATAATATACTTAACAAGACAGCCAGTAAGGGAGGTTAAGGCTCCCCGCCCTGGCAAAAACATTTAGCCAAGAAATAGCCGCCTAATCTTTACCAGAGAGCAGGGCGGCTATTTCTTATGTGTGTAAGTCAGGATTGCAACGATTAGTAATGCCACGGATGTAATTAACTGCAATTCCTCATATGTACTCATAAGCATCCCCTCCTGTCAAGACTCAGGACGGGTGCCACAGCCGCCCTACCAGCTGCCCGGGTAAGTATATTATATTGTCAAGGTGGGGTTCCTGTTGGCACAGGGACCGTTATTTTAGAATTAACTTTACAAACTCAATAATGGTTCCGATTAAGCCAAAACCATAAAGAAACCCGGAAATAATTCTTTTAAAATTGTCTGACAGATATTTTGTTTTATACTGTACTACTCCATCAATTACTAATGGAACACAAAGAAAAGGCAATACAAATATGTTCAAAGTTATAAATGGAGTGATTATAAATGCTGATAAATAACCTATAATCATTCCGGTACATCTGGCGCAAACCGGAAATTGATAGCCTTTAAAGAAAAAACTTCTTTCTGGTATTTGATGGCATCCCCAATATTTTGAGAATAGTTCCATGGTCTTTATCCAGAGTTTATCCTTTTTATTCATTACATTTTAAATTTATATCCACATTTTTTGCAAACCCAATAGTGAGTTGTTGTAGTCTTTCCTGTTCCACATAAACCTAAAAGGCCACAAAAACATAATTTCCAGAAACTGGCACCTTTTCCTTGAACATCACTTATAACTTCCATTTCTTCGCTTCCACATTTGGGGCATTTCATGATTTTTCCTCCACTTTTATATTATTTTATTAAAACGCTTTTAGCGAATTAATCAAAATTATAAACTTCTACAAAAACTTTGGTACTAATTTTAGAAATCTCAAAATCATATTTTTTTTCGATATATATCTACGTTTCCGTTTGGAGTATTTTTTCCTATTCTTTGCACAATCAGGCGAAGTCCATTTAGCCTAATTTGAATCCAATAGTCTTGAATAGATAAATTTGCTTTTCCTATATTCCCATCAGCAAGAAAATAAATGGAACCAAATACCTTATAAACGTATAAAGTAGAACCATTATAAATATGTTTTTCTGGTTGTTCTCTAAAATGTAATATTGCTGGATATTTTGAAATTCGCCCAGTTTTCGTATAAGGAATACATTCAACATATGTATTTGCTATACTGTCTTTTTCCATAGGAACAGGATAAAAGAAATCTATATTTTCAGTACATGTATATAATGATTCATCAAAATGTGTATAAGAGTACGATTCCTCTATAATAGAATTGATGTAATTAATAGCAGATAAAGCTATATACTGGTTATTTTTATTTAATATAAACCATGCTATTCCATTAGTATGATTAAGTTCCATTACCCATTTCCATTCAAAGGGAATTTCTGTGAACTGATACATATCACAAATTTTAAAAGAGTTATGTAAATTCAAAAATTCTTGATTTTCTTGCTCTCTTTCTTTTAAAACAATAGCCCGTTGTTCTTCTTTTGTTTTTTCTTCTGAAGTTGTAAAATGTATTCCAGCATCTCTGTATTCTTCTTCCTTTTCTACAGCGGCATTATAAATAGCTTTATTATTAACGTACGCTTCCATAGCGTGTTTTCTCAAAATGGAATCCATACCGTACTCAACCCCATTAATTTCTATAATATTACGAAAAACGGGCAATTTATAGATATCTTCAGGGTTATCAAGGTCATATTTTTTTCCATTTATAGTATAATAGCGAGGTAATGAAGATATTTGTGAAAGAATAATAGTCCCATTATTTTGGGGATAATTTTCACTACTGATATATGGAGCTATATGGGGGATATTATGCATATCGCTTTTCACCTCCTTAGTATTTCTAAGTTTGAATTTGTTTAATAACGTATCAAAGACATTCATCCATGTGCCCTCGATTCAATATCTTGTACATCATCTTTTTCAAAATCATTTCCTTCTAAGTGCCTCATAACATGCCAGAATCTTTGCCTTTGAGATTCCGTGGTTGCATTTTTATCTAAAAATATAGTAACGGTTCCATCCTCATTAGGCGTTACGGCTTCATGTATTTTTCCAGATGGAAAGCTAATCAATTGGACGTTGTAGTCAATCGACATTGCCTCGTTCCTTTCTTTTCAAAGCTAAAAGCATACTATGAACAGTTTCTAAATCTTCCGGCTCTGCATCTTTAGCAGCATCAAATAATAATCTCAATTCCCTATTTTCAAAAATATCCTGAGCAATAGCGGCAGTCTCTTCGTTTAAGTAATACTTTGGACTATCCTCTTTTTCTTCTCCATTCATAAGGTAGTCAGCTGTAATTTTAAAATAGTCACATACAATTTTTTGGAGTTTTGGGTTACATTTAGTTCTTTTCTTTTTCCATGTGTATATAGTAGATTCTGATACGCCTGTTTCTTTACAAAATTTATAAATTGTCATGCCGTGTGCATCTAGTAATTTTTCAAATATTTCGTACATAAAACCACCTCTCATTGTATTTTAAAAATACATCGTCAAAACGCAATAAAAACTATTGACTACTGTGGCATATGGTGGTATAGTATGTTTATACCTCGGTATAACACAGTAAATCACAAAGAGGATATTCGGTTTGGTGATGTACCTCGTCTGGTAAACTTAGTATATCACTAAACCGAAGTAAACGCAAGTATTATTTAGGAGGTGAGGCTAATATTCAAAAAAATTATTGAGCATTACAGGAATATGAGCAGAGAACAGCGGAAAGAGTGCATACAAACCTCGGTCATAGCTGCTGTGACAACCATTGTAATACGTTTATTACTATATTGGTTAGGATGGTCACAATTATAGGACAAAGTACAGAATCAAACCTATGTTCCGAATGATAATTGATGTACTCATATCCAATGCTATGAACTCTGTAGTATTCCGTAGGACGTGGGCGTCCGTTTTCGGTTAGGATGTTTTCAATTAAAGATTTTTTGACGAGAACTTTGTAATGCTTGTGAGAATCTATATCAATTATACGAACCCGTTTTCTGATTCTGATATGGGTCAATGCAATTTTATCGCAAAAAGAAATATGAATTGTACTTACATCAATAGCCATATGGTAAACCTCGTTTTTATCTGATTATATGGCTAAACCATGCAAAACGCAAGAAAGGAAGTGATAAATTGTCGAAAATGTATACCTGCGAACAGGTAGCTGATAGATACGCTGTACAGGTCATTACTGTATGGGATTGGATTCGAAAAAAGAAACTATCAGCAATCAAGATTGGTAGGGAGTACCGTATAAGTGAAGATGATATAAAAGCGTTTGAGGATTCCAGGCGTACTACCAACAGTATTTCTTAGAATAGGAGGTGAGTAGATTGGAAAAAACAAATATATCAAAAATTATTGAATCTCTTTCTGGATTAAAACACCATGAGTGGAAGTCGATTGAATCGGCGGTAAATCGTGAATTTGACGCCATGTCAAACCGACTTGAACTCACGGATGTATCGAAGATTCAGAAAATGGTTCTCAACGAAATTATTCATTGACAATCTGAATCATTGACGGATGGATTCGATAAGTTTTTTCTTGATAAAAGATATTTACATGGTCATATTTACATAAATCTTGAACTTGCTCTTTGAAATATGTAATTGGCTCTGTTTCATCTATGAGTCCATCTGATGTGATGTCAGTCCAGTTTCCTAAAAGATTAGCATAAATGCGGTGCATAAAATCACTCCTTTCTATGTACTCGGCGCGGCAACGCCTGTATATACAGTATAGGACAGGGGGAGAAAAAAGACAAGCAAGGAGGACTCATAAAATGAACGATTTAACAAGAACAACCATTACATCAATGGAAGCTGCGGAGTGGTGCGGTAAGAAACACAATGAATTACTGAAAGATATTCGGCGCTATATCAGCCAATTAGGAGAGGGGAAAATTCCCCACACCGATTTCTTTCAGGAATCCACTTACATAACGGAGCAGAACAAAACCCTTCCCTGCTTCCTGGTCACGAAGAAAGGCTGTGAGTTCATAGCCCACAAGATGACCGGACAGAAGGGAACAGAATTCACAGCGCGGTACATTAACCGATTCCATGACATGGAAAATCAATCGAAACAGATTTCAATTACAGAGCATCCGGGAGAAGTAGCAAACCTAATCAAAATCCTTTCTAACAGGATGGACAAGCATGGGAGTGCCCCTTACAAGTCCGTTGAAATGGCATGGATGGTTTGTGAGCAGTACGGTATCAAGCTTCCTGCGGATATTGTGAGGGTTCCAGAATATGAGCAACTGAATCTTGATAATTTTATAAACGATAAAAGGAGCATAAATGGATGAACGGACCAAAGTTTAGGTTAGTCAGTGATGGAAAACATTCTTATTTTGAAGTATGTGGAAAGTCTATGGGTAAGGGAGTTTCGTCTGTTTCATATATTCACGAAGCGGGCAAAAATCCAGAAGTTAGTATTTCTTTTGATTTGCATGATTTTGAATTTATGGAAGATGGGAAGGTTGACAGGGTAACAAGTACTCTGATTAGTCACGTCTACGAAGAAGATGAAACCACAAAGAAATGTTCTCCGTGCCAATCTGTAAGGCAAGCTTTTTCAGAAGCTGTTCAGCAGTTGGGAAATTCTTAGTAGGAGGTGAAGCGGTGGAGAATTTAAAAAAGGTAGAATTTATTGCAATGCAAATCATTGCTGTTGCAGCCGAAAACGGATTAACGATAGCAGAACTTGAATTAGCAGCAGATATGGCGAAAGAAATTTCAAAAAAGACTGTAGTTGAAAAATCAAGTGTGGATAAATTTGATTTTCTTTCAAGCCATATCTGCACTGGGAATAATGAATTATTTTTCTAGCTCTTTTTCTTTCTTATGTACTTGGCGCGGCAACGCCTGTACTTAAATTATAAAGGAGAGGGGTAGGAATGACAAGATTAAAGGAGGAAACATGGAAGAAATAATAAAATCGTATAAAGGTTTTAACAAGGATATGACCTGCAAAGATAAACAATATGAAGTAGGAAAGGATTACGAGGAAGATAAAGCCGTGGCTTGTGAATGCGGAATGCATGCGTGCGAATACCCACTTGATTGTTTTAAATATTATCCACCATCAAAATCTGTGTATTGTGAGGTAGAGCAGAGTGGAGATATAAGCAGACACGATGATGATAGTAAAATTGCATCAACAAAGATGCACATTGGTGCGCAACTGAATATTGCTGGAGTTGTAAATGCAGCAATCAAATATACCAAAGAAAAGGTTAAAACAACTTGTATAGAATCTAAAGTAGCAACAGACGGGGACTACGGAGCAGCAACAGCCGGGGACTGCGGAGCAGCAACAGCCGGGTACTGCGGAGCAGCAACAGCCGGGGACCGCGGAGCAGCAACAGCCGGGGACTGCGGAGCAGCAACAAGTCGTGGAAAATCA